>AMFJ01019641.1_pt1 | contig 19620 bp, 20 predicted proteins | sample 427208 | NCBI WGS metagenome assembly AMFJ01 (sample SAMN02954298, study PRJNA114691) | groundwater metagenome | biome: aquatic; feature: subsurface aquifer; material: sediment; isolation source: subsurface aquifer sediment | place: USA: Rifle, CO | collected 2008-08 | reverse complement strand
TAATAAACAGCTGTTAAAATCATACCGAAATACATAGCACGTGGCACAGTTTTTGCAGGATCTTTTGTTTCAGATACATAAACTAATGTTGTTTCATAAGCAGGAATTGCGTAAGCAAGAAAAAACATACCAGCCATCACACTTGTGAATTGCCCAAATGCTCCACCAAAAGTAGTGATAAGAGATGTTTGAAATGCTTGTGTCCAGTTAACATTTCCCGTATACATTGGAACAAAAATTGAAAGGATACTTAATAAAATACCTGATAAAGCAAATGGAATAATTAACCTAGCCACTAATTTCATCCCGCCAAAACTAAGAATGGTGAAACCAATAATAATGAGTGTAGCAAGCATTGGTATTGAAAGAGTTAAAGTAGGAAATAATTGTGTTATTACAGTCGCAACTAATGTTGCAGCAAAGCTACTACCTTCAAACCAACTCCACCAATAGAATGTGCCAGCAAGGTTACCAATAATTGGATTATATGGACGATACGCATCAGTAACGACTGCAGCTATTCCACCTTCTTTTTTAGGATACATTAAAACTAATTCTAAATATCCAGGCACCGCTAAAGCAGCAATAATTACACCTGCTAACATTAGCCAAATTGCCGCTGTTCCTTGTGTAGCAAAAACAGCGCCAATAGTAAAAATCATCGGTGTACTACCAGCAACAGAAATAGCTAACAACCCAGGCAAACCAATTTTTCGTTTTGTTATTTGATGTCCAGTCTGCTTGGCGGCGACTTCCATATTGAACTCCTTTTCTTTATGATCATTTGACTAAGAATTGGTCTTATTCAATTATGCTATCACAGGAAATTTGATGAAATCTTAAGAAGTTACATAAATATTTGGTATATTTTTTATTCAATATAAAATATTTAATCAAAATAATGACATTTATACGAGGTTTTAATCTAGATAAATACACAAACTATAATATGTGTATGCTAATTCAACGTAGATAAATTTATTAAACGAAAACGTATATATTGCATTTATTGCAGAGAATCGCAAATTAATCGATGCGTTTTATCAAGCAGCAATTTAATTTCTGTTGCATGTATAATCAATTTTGTAACCAATACTAAGTCGAGCTTTATAACTAGGAATAAATAAGGAATCATGGATGCCTCAAACATCATTGCCGCCTGTGTCATTAAAATCTCGATGGCAATTAATTATTATAGTGATTTCTTTAGCAGCAATTGCCTTATCAATTATATTCTATATCACTTCAATATCATCGCCTGATTTTCCGCTATTAATCGCAATTATTCTGGGCGGAATACCTTCTTTTTTTCATATTATATTTAAATTACTAAAAGGTGACTTAGGTGCTGATTCATTAGCTGCACTCGCATTAATAACAGCAGTTATTTTGCATCAATATCTTGCTGCAGTTTTAATTATTTTAATGCTTGCTAGCGGACAAACACTGGAAAGTTATGCCATGCGCAAAGCATCATCGGTTCTACTAGCTCTTGCCGAACGTATGCCTTCGCTTGTTCATCGCAAAACAGCAAATGGAATTGAAGATATCCCATTATTAGACATACGTATTGGCGACAATATTGTTGTCTATCCACATGAAACTTGTCCTGTCGATGGAGTAGTCATTGAAGGACAAAGTTCCATGGATGAATCTTATCTTACAGGGGAGCCATATCAAATTTCAAAAGCACCAGGAACATCTGTATTATCGGGTGCAATAAATGGAGAATCAGTATTAATACTGCAAGCTAAACAATTACCATCCGATTCACGCTATGCTTCTATTGTTGCTGTGCTGCAGGAAGCTGAACAAAAACGGCCAACTATCCGGCGATTAGGCGATCAACTTGGAGCATTTTTTGCTCCTATCGCTTTTATTTTTGCATTAGCTGCTTGGTATTTTACTGGTGATTCAATGCGATTTCTTGCTGTATTAGTAATAGCAACTCCATGTCCACTGCTAATCGCTATTCCCATTACGTTAATTAGTGCCATTTCAATGGCTGCAAAGCAAGCCATCATCATAAAAAATCCAACTGTTTTGGAACAATTGCCTACCTGTCGAACGGCGATTTTTGACAAAACAGGTACCCTAACTTATGGAAAACCAGTTTTAACAGAAATTCTGACTGATGATATTGACGCTAATTTTGTCTTACAAAATGTTGCTAGTTTAGAACGTTATTCTAAACATCCATTGGCTAGTGCAATGATTCAAGCAGCAAAAAAAAATAATTTACCGTTACTTAATGCAACAAACATATCAGAAAAACCAGGGCAGGGATTAAGCGGCATCATTAATGAAAATAAAATCCATATCACAAATCGTAAAAAATTATTGGCTACACATTCAGAATTAGCAAAAAAACTTCCGCCAATTTCAATTGGGTTAGAATGTGTCATTTTATTTAATGACAAGTATGTAGCCACAATTCATTTTCGCGATGTTCCGCGAAAAGAAAGTAAATCATTTATCGGCCATCTAACACCGTCACACCAATTTAAAAAAATAATGCTTGTGTCAGGTGATCGTGAATCAGAAGTAAAATACCTAGGAAAATTGCTTAATGTGGCAGAAATACACGCATCACAAACTCCAGAACAAAAACTTGCTATTGTACGATCTGAAACTAATAAAGCAGCAACATTATTCATGGGTGATGGTATTAATGATGCACCAGCGTTAACTGCGGCAACGGTAGGTATTGCATTTGGGCAATATAGCAATGTGACAGCTGAATCAGCAGGCGCGGTAATAATGGAGAACTCATTAACAAAAGTAGATGAATTGATGCACCTTAGCTTGGCGACTCGAAAGATCGCATTACAAAGTGCTATCGGCGGCATGGTATTAAGTATCATTGGAATGGGGTTTGCTGCAATAGGATTGATTACTCCTGTTGCTGGTGCAATCCTTCAAGAAATAATAGATGTTGTTGCTATTATTAATGCACTTCGACTCATCTGGGGAAGCAAGATTGAAACAGATTTTCCTAAGAATCAACATACCTAGAATTTATTATTCATTTTATTTTTATTTAAGGAGAAAAGAGGTTTTAATGGCTCATATTAAATTATCATCGATAGGCCAGGTTAGTAGGTTTTATGCATAAGATTATGATCACCGGCAATGCCGGATCAGGGAAAACAACACTTAGCTATCAATTGGCAAAAATACTTAATAGGCAAGATATAATTAGCTTGGATAAAATTGTTTGGAAACCTGGATGGAAATTAGTTGATAAAAAAGAAAAAGAATTGGAATTAGCAAAAGTTACTAAAATGCAAACTTGGATTGTAGATGGGGTATCTAAAACAATACTTGAAGCAGCAGACACGATCATTTTTTTAGATTATCCAAGGCATGTATGTTACTGGCGTGCTTTTAAGCGAAATTACAAATATATTTTTAAATCAAGACCAGAACTGCCGGAAAGATGTCCAGAAATATTAGTTATTGGTAAATTAATAAAAATTATTTGGAATTTCCCTAAGATTGCTAAACCGATTATCCTCAAACACTTAAAAGAAAATTCACAAAAGAAGAATATTTTTTACATTACTAATGACCGTGAGTTAGAAGCAGCGATTGATAAAATTAAACATAATCAAAATTTTGCATACCAGTCCGCAGCGCATGCGCATGGTACAGTCGGTTAGTACAGACAGCCAAAATTTTGCCCTTTCAGTTTCCGCTATCCACAAACCAAGCAATTGCTATTTTACAGAAAATTGGCGGCATTGGCCAAAAAGGGTACCAAAAAAAATCCGTTTTTTAACTATAATCGAAAAAAGGCACTTTGAAGCGCCTTTCTCTTTCACAATTAATGACAATGCCACCATTTCGTTAGCTCAGATATAGATTAGACCCGATTAAAAACATCATGACTAATCATACGAGCTCCGGGGCCTTCTTTAGCTATATGATTTGATGAATGAGCAACAATGGCCATTGTATCAATTATTTTTTGATTATCTTCAATGTTACCTATAAAAGTGAGAACACCACACTCAGGATAATTAACACTAAATGTAAGTGCATTTTTAGTAATATAACCGACAATAGGTCTTTTCACGCCGATTGCTTGCTGACATTCTTTTGAAGCTACAGCTGTAGTGAAAAAACCAGTGAGCGTATTATCCGAATTAATTGATAATTTTAAGATAGAACCCCGAGTATTTTGATAAGTAATAGTATTTTTTTCTGTATTCTTATCTGCAAAAACGCTTTGACTGAACAAAGACAGAATAACAGCAATATAACATATATTTTTTAATTTCATTTTAAACTCCTTAAATGTCATTTCAGAACGATTATATCGAAGAAAAAATAAATTGGAATCCGTGATATCACGGATGACGACGACAAATTTTAGCAATAAGTTCGGCTCGGCTTGTCACACCTAATTTGCGCTTTGCATTTATAACATGACTTTCGACAGTGCGCGGTGAGATGCCAAATTTTTTTGCGATTTGTTTATCTGTATAGCCTTCTGACATCAGTAAAGCTAATGTATATTCCCGTTTAGTTAAAAGATGAATAATTGGAGAAACTGGAACTTCTATACTAAAGCCAATCAGGCCAATGAGTTTTTTATTATTATCAAAAAGAGGACATTTTTTAGTAACCACATCAAGATAAGTTCCTTCGTATCTCAAAATACGTTCACAGACATTTAAACATTCAATTTTTTCAAAAAGCAATTGATCATTTAATCTAAGTTCATCTGCATAATCATGCCAGATAAAATCATGGTCTTCTTTATTAATAATTTCATTGGGTGAACAAAAGCCTGCTGATTTTTTAATAAAAAAATCATTCGCCCAAAGATATTGGCTTTTGGTATTTTTTATAAATATTGCCATGTCCAACGTTTTATATGCATTGAGATGCAATGATTCAAGATATAATTCTTTCATATATACGTTAATTTAACCCTATGTAATCCGAGCCATGAATGATAACCCTAATAGTACCGAAGTAGTGATTCTTTAAAACGAACGTTATTCTGCGTCAAAATCGTCTAATCTTCAATATTTTCGTCCTCTCGCACAAGATGACCGATACCTTTTTATTTGGTATCAAAAGGAAACCAATATAAATGGGATATTGTTGATATGGAGGATGATATTTTTCCGTATATTATTTAAACTTTGATTGCGCATTAATTGGCAAGTTACTGTAGAGCTTAAATAGAAGGGCAAGGTTATGCAGCAAAACCCAATAACATTATTAGTCTGCTACCGATCGAATCATTGCAAAAAATTATTTCTCAATTTATGGAGTGGGCCATGCTTTCGAAAAAATCTGCGTACATATTCCACCCCTAATGATATTTTTATAGACAAATAATACACATATAGGGTTTATATCAATCATATGAAAGGGGTGAAGTCTTGACTTAAGCCTTTCTGAAAATTGGTCTTACTCATGTTACGAGAATGCATAAGTCAAGACTTCACCCCTTTCTGCAAAAGAACAATTGCTATTTATAATTTTTAAAATATTATAGCGATCAATTAGGATATTTAACGTGGAGAACATGCATGCAGCTTTCAATTGAAAAAAGAGAAGAATTATTTAGAAAATTAGCAAGAATATTCACAGATCTCAATCAAAGTGAAGTTGGAAAAAAAGCAACGGAGAATGCAGCGTCCTTCCAAGATGAAGATTTCAAACATATTAGTGAAATCACATCAAAAGGTTGTTTTAATGCGTATTGGAGTTCAGAACGCTGCTACTACTTGAGTGAATTATGCACGGCTTGGACTTCACAAGAAGTCATTAATGGCGCTAAAAATATGATTGAAAAAGTCAGAAGACTTTTAAATGAAAATGAAAATAACGTCGATATAAAAGATGCGGTCAAAAAAATTAATGATTTAGGCGTTGCGTATCAAGAGTCTGATAAGGATTTAAAACAATTAGATCTTATTCAAGAATTAAAAAAAATTCGCTTAACTCAGGATGACATGGTAAAAACATTAAAAAAATTGTCTGCCACGCAAGAAGAAATTAAAAAAGAGTTGGACAATAAGGCAAATAAATCAGATATTCCTCATCCTCCTCACGCTGCTATATCCGCTTTATCGAATAAATTAAATACTATTGCTTCATCTATTACAGATCTCTCAAATACCGTTTTGGATTTGAAAAATAATTTACCGAATAAAGTGCAAGAAAATGAGAAATCTTCTTTTCATTTATTTGGCAAAAAGAATAACTCGAAAAATTAATTATTGAAGCTATTACTGCTTCCCTTTGACAACGGAAGATAGTTTGCTGTTTTGATCAAAAATATTTTTGATTGGGATTGAAATATCCGCACCAGGTTTTTGATGATGTGCCCTGAAAAGGTAGGAAGCTCTTTTGGAAGTAAAGAAGGATCCTAGTCCTGTAAACGTTCAAAATAACTGATGCTGATCTTGCGATTATTACTGATAAACTTAATAATAGGCCGGGAAGAGCTTGAAATAGACAATCCCAAACGAAGTTTTTAGACACAACTCTTAATTCAGAGATTGTTATCATGATTGATCCTAATAAAAAATTTCCACTAGAAAAAACACAACGATTATGTTTTTTAAAAAATATCATTGAATCTCCCAATATTATCGTTGGAGATTATACTTATTATGATGATCCAGATAATGTGCAAAATTTCGTAAAAAATATTTTGTACCATTTCGATTTTGTTGGTGACAAGCTAATAATAGGGAAATTTTGTCAAATTGCGACAAATGTGCGATTTATCATGAATGGTGGTAATCATGCGATTAATGGATTCTCGACATTTCCTTTTTCAGCATTTGGTAGTGAGTGGAGCAATGTACCACTTGAAGCTCAGTCAAAAGGAGATACAATTGTGGGGAATGATGTTTGGATTGGTAATTCTGCAACGATCATGCCTGGGATTAAAATTGGTGACGGAGCTATCATTGCAACTAATTCAGTAATTACTAAAGATGTTGCCCCATATACAATAGTCGGTGGTAATCCTGCTAAGTTAATTCGAAAACGATTTGATGATGAAACAATACAAACGTTATTAAAAATGAAATGGTGGGATTGGGACATAGAAAAAATCACGAAAAATGCTAGAGATATAGCAACTGGAAACGTGGAATTATTATCTAAGTAACTTTTGAATGGTACATTTTTTAAATGCATAAGCAAATCAACCAACAATCTTGGCAATCTCAAGATCTGAAGAATTCTTCAAAGTGGGTTGCTGTTACGGAAAATATCGCACCAATCTGTGAACAGATACTCGACGAACTTGAACATGGCTATGGTATATTTCTAATACGTGGGTTACCCATTCAAAGTCTCACCATTCAGGAAATTAAAGAATTTTATTTTCAATTAGGTTTAAAGCTTGGTACACCTGTATTTCAAGATCCTCACGGAACGCGAATTGTTGATATTCGCAGTACAGAAGCAAATCCTCAAAATGCTTTGCATTATCAACTTAAATCGGATGGCAAAAATACGCGGCCGTATGAAACAAATGCTGCTTTTAGTTTCCATACTGATCCATGTGATGTAGCAGGGTTATTATGTATTAATAATGCTATTCAGGGTGGCGAAAATCGTATTGTGAGTTCAGTAGCGATTCATAATGCCATTGCAGAAAAAGATAAAGATTTACTCACAGCTCTTTATGAATGCTTCTATTATGTAAAGCCACCACAACCTAATAAGCCATTTGGTTATCATCAAATTCCCATTTTTTCTCTATATCAAGGCCATTTTAAAAGCCATGTTGTACCTGAATTAATTCGAGCAGCTCAAACATATTCCGAAGTTCCGCGTCTCAATAAGTTGCAAACTAAAGCATTGGAGTATTTAGAGCAGTTAGCTAATGATAGTTCATTTTATTATGAGCTCACTTTATCTCCAGGTGATTTTCTATTGGTAAATAATCATGTTGTCTACCATGCGCGTAATTTTTATAAAGATGGAACTATACAACGTCATTTATTACGTTTATGGCTAGCAGTTTCAAATAGCCGTCCCCTCGATCCAATCCATCAAACTTGGTTTGGTAATACTAGCCCAGGTGCTATTCGCGGCGGTTATTGGCGTAATCAATTAAAATCTCTTAAATTCGAGTAAATTAACTTATAAAATAATCGCAATTAGGAGTAATTATGGCAAATACTCGATCCAGCACAACATATATTCTAACTACGACCAATGGTTCTTGTATAATCAGTAAAACTGGTAGTGCTTCAGTTAGTATGCCTGAGAGTCTCGCTAAAGAACTTGGTGTTGATGAGATTAAACAGGCTATTAGCACGGGTGCAGATCAAAATCCTTTATATACTTTGCTACTCAAAAAGCTCGGAGCGCCAGGGTTAAGTGATCAAATTAAAAATTTTATTAAAGATGAAATGAAATCATTACGGGAAAAACCCATTGCGAAAAACCCTGAATATGTAATGATTTTAGAACAAATTGATAAATGTAAAAATCCTGAAATAGAGCGTTTTTCCATGGAGGAAATGAAAGAAATCCGCGAGTCGCAACAAAAAAATTCCGGTATTGATAAAGTCTTAAATGAATATTTAAGCAACCCTAATATTGCTTCGGTAGTAGTTAGGACGAGTAATACGGATCTTGATATAAGAGATGACGACGAAAGAAGATTTACCTTTAAATAGTAAGAATATTACTTCTTGCGCATCGAAGTAAAATTTAAATTCATTTAAATCGTTTTTATTGAAGAAATACTATAATCGCATTGCACTTATTTGTGGAATCCACGAAAGAGACTTTTGTAAATACAATAGAGAAATCCATGAAAATTAATTTCAATTGATAGGTGTAAAAAATAATATGCTGCGTAAAGATAAGACCATAACAGATAAAGAAATGTATGATGCAATTTGGACACATGATCTTGGAAAAATAGAAAATCTATATAAGTTAAGTAATATAGATAGATATTTTAATCATGAATATCCCGATAGTAATCCCCGGCACAAAACATTTATTCATCTAGCTGCGGCATATAGTTCACCAGACATTATTATATACATGTTAAAGAATGGTGCTGATATTAATATATGTGATGAGGATGGTAACACGCCAATATTTGACGCCATTGAACATAATTCAGTGAATGCTTTAAATACGTTATTAGAATTCGGCGCCGATCCGAATGCGAAAGATAAAAATAGGTACACTCCATTACTCTGCGCTGTTAATGGTTGTTCATTTAACGTCGATTATGTCAAAAAACTATTAGAAGCTGGTGCGAATGCGAATGAAAGAGATAGAACGGGTAGAAGTCCATATCAAAGAGCAGTATCCATGAGAGACGCTAATAAAGGATATAAGCAATTAATCAGTGATCATTATAATGATTTAGCTGAATTAATTGCAAAATATGACATAACCCAAATCTTTCAAAAAGTAAGTGAGCTAACAGAGAATAATCATAATCTTGAGAATAAAGTTGTGTTAATGCAGAACCAAATAAATAGTTTGGTCGAGCAGTTGAATCAAATGCAATCCAGAGTAAATAACACCGAAGCTAATCCAAATAAAGAAATTTTAGATTCACCCCAACGAAAAAAAATGAAAATTATAGCTAAGTTAAAATTTAACGGGAGAAATATAATGGATGTAAGAAAAAAAACTGAAAAAGTGAGTGACACAGCTAAGCCTGTTTTGGCTGTAAAATACGTAACTTCTAAACCAACATTTTGGAAAAATAAAGGTTGTGGTAATCGCGAAACTCCATTATCAAACAATGAATGTTCCAAGATTTTTTTATCTGATGAAGATATTGAACAAGCAGAAAAGCATCCAAATATAGATAATATTAAGACTGTCAGTGTTCGTGAACGATGGATAAATAAATTATTTGAAAAATATGTGAAAAAGGACGGGTATAAACAAATTGTTATTTTAGGGTCAGGCTTTGATATTCGTCCATACAAAAAAAGCAAACAAAATCAAGAAAACAAAAAAAGCGGCAGTCTTTATTCAAAGCTCAAATTTTGGGAAGTTGATAAACCTGAAATTTTGGACGAGAAAGAAAAAATTTTTCAATCAAAAAGTCTTGATAAAAATGCAACCTATATTAAAGCTGATTATACAAAAACTGATTTTATCAAGATGTTGCTTGATAGTGGACTCAACCCTAAAGAACCGACACTGATTATATTTGAAGGAAATTTAATGTATCTGGAAAAGGATCAAGCAAAAGAAGTTTTCAGTAACCTTAAAGCTTCACTCAATGAATTCGTTATTACATTTGATTATTTTCCGCAAACATTAGTTAATATGATAGCTTCCAATGCTATTAAAGGATCAAATGAAAGTCTTTGGAAAACTGGGATTGATGATTTACAAAATTTTGCATTGCAATGCGGCTTAACTGTTATTGACAATAGAAGTATCGGAGAATTGTCAAAAGAATACGATGTCGACAATAATCCGTCCTACGGAGCTAATAAATATTCAGTTTGCGCCTTGCGAAAATGATAATATGGGTAAAAGAGATACCTAACTTATCAACAAGTTTGAATCTAAGACGGGCAAGTATCAATTACTTGTCCTTGTAAAACTTGCACTTCGAGCTAGTTTATTCATTAAAAACATGACTTCCAGTAAGGAAAATTACTGGAAATATCGACTTAAGGGCGGACGTGGGTTCAAATAATAAATGCAACTCACCTTCAATCAAGCTTTGTTATAAATTAAAGTTGTGCAATAAACTCGAAATCCAATTTTCTTATACAGATTAAAAGCATCTTCTGAAGAGTCTAAAAAACAATGTCTAAAACCCAGTTTTTTTGCTTCTTCCATCATATGCAAAGTTAATGTTGTTCCCAGCCCGCATTTCTTAAAATCTGTTTTCGTGGCAACATTATGTATCATCACAGCATCATTCGATAAAAATAATGTACCCGCTGCAGCAAGTTTATTTTTGTAGTAAGCAACGTAATGCTTTAATTTTTTTTCGCCTCTATTTAAAATATCTGCATTCAATTTACGATATCCATCATCTTCTTCCTTGGCGCCAAATCCTTCGTTTATTGGCTGTATCCATGTGGTCAAATCATCACCTTGATGGAGTTCGAGAATCGTAATTGAATTTGATTTCAGATTAGGTATTTCATTGGATAAGTCGAAATACATTGCTGGAGCTTCTTCTAATAATATAAAACCATAGTCGGTCAAATCATTATTACTAGAAGCTGGCGTTATAAACCATCCCCAAGGTGATTTATGTTGATTAAAAAATGTCGTAGCAGCTTCTACAAGATTAGCGCTATTATTTCTTTCTAATCTAAAATCAAAAAGAACATTCAAAAATGGCGAATCTATGCCAGTTGCAAAAGCAATCGCATCCGAAAATTTATGCTCATCTATTGCTAATGTATGGTAGAAATCAGTAATTGAGCTTATACCTTTTTGGATGATTTTTTCATCATGAAGTTCGATTCTAATTTTATTCATTTGTTAAAGCCTATTGTGCTGGGTGTTGAATGTTTCATTAGGCGTCGCAAAACCTAGTGATTTTCTTGGTCTATTATTTAGTTTATCCATGATAATAACAAGATCATTTTCTGTCACGCTGGTAAAATCGGAACCTTTCTTTAAATATTGTCTCACCAAACCATTGGTATTTTCATTTAACCCACGCTCCCATGAAGAATATGGGTGAGCAAAATAAAAATCTGCGCTTAACTCCTTGCTGATTATTTCATGATTGGCAAATTCGCTTCCGTTGTCGCTGGTAATCGTAAGAATTAAATTTGAAAATTGTTTCAATCCTTCAACAGTGGCACTGGCAACTAAATCAGCAGTTTTAGACTTAACTTTTTTAAGCACTGTCATTTTTGTAACTCTTTCTACAATCGTCACAATTGCTTGTTTATGCTCTTTACCAATCACAGTATCAATTTCCCAATCACCTATACGTTTTTTTTCATTGACAATTACTGGGCGATTATCAATTGATTTTCGATTTTTGATACGACATTCATGTTTAGGGCTGCCGTATCGCTTCCGATATTTTTTATTCCGATGACGTAAATGTAGATATAATTTACCGCCTTTTTCTTTATCGGTTAGGATATATTGATAAATACGCTCATGACTAATAGTAAATATTTTATGGCGCTTAGCATATCCGCTATAGATTTTCTATTTTTCCAAGATCATGTGTCCAAATTGCATCATACATTTCTTTATCTGTTATGGTCTTATCTTTACGCAGCATATTATTTTTTACACCTATCAATTGAAATTAATTTTCATGGATTTCTCTATTGTATTTACAAAAGTCTCTTTCGTGGATTCCACAAATAAGTGCAGACGCGATTTCATATCACTCCTTCAATAAATCATCAACGTATCTGCATTGACCCAAATATACATCCTGTTTATAATCATGCCAATTTTAAAATAACTGCATATATATCCCCTAGAATAACAACGAGGAGTTCGTCATGAAAATGACGCAAACATTTTTCTCTAATAATAATGAGCAAATAAATTGCTATATTCTATACGACAGATTTTCAGGAAATCATGATTTAAAAAAATTTACTAAACAATTAAAAACTGGCTTAGAGAATAGTGCAAAAAAAATTAATATTTTATCTAAAGAAGCCTGTCCTGGAGATCGTGAAAGTGAAATATTTCAGTCAAATTGCCGATCTATAAAAAATGCAAAATATATTCTATTTGTAGCTACTAATAATCCACCTTCTCATTTGTTTTCAACAGAGTACAAATTAGCTTTAAAAGCACAACTAAGTGGCGATACAAAGATACTACCTATTCCATACAATAATTCTTTTGAAATAAAATTACCTGAGGAATTACAAAACACCAATTTGAAATTTATGCATTATGATAATCTTGAAGAGCTTAGTTCAAAAATACTTGATTTTATAAACATACCCTTAGATGAACGAACATTGGAACAACCTGAATCAGCAGAAGAAAAAGATAAAAAAGTAAAAAACCTCGTTAATGAAATTGAGGCAATGTTAAATACTTCTTTCAAACACTAATTCTAGATTAGCTTAAAACCATTAAAGCTTTTGCCCAAAACACTTACAGCAATACACGTGATCGCTTTCTACTTGCCTTACTAATGGAACTCAGGTAAATATTGTGAAATAATTAAGCCAAACTAAACATACAAATTGATTACTTTATGATCACAAAAACTGGGATAATTATTACTACTGCATTTTTTTCTATTTCCGCTTTTGCTACCGACAAAGATTGCAACTTAGCGAATGGCATTAACATAAAAACTACCAAGCGAATATTAAGTGTTTGTGAAAACAACAAAGCAATTAAAGAATATAAGATATCAATTGGTCGTAAAGGCGCAGGTAAAATGCATGAAGGGGACAAAAAAACTCCACTTGGTATATACGATCTTACCTCACCGCGAAAATCTCGACGGTTCGGTGTTTTTATTCCAATTCAATACCCCACTCCACAACAGATCTCAGCTGGTTATACAGGAAAAGATGTAGGAATACATGGCCCATTCCAATTGTTTAGCTGGCTTGGCAGTTTTAACACTTGGTTTAATTGGACTCAAGGTTGTATCGCTTTAGGTAGTAATGAGGAAATAGCATTTATAGCTAAATGGGTAGAAAATCATCCAGGAACCAAAGTATTAATTAGTTAGAAAATTTGAATAAATTATGTTACCTAAACTCACGCTCTGGACGTTGTGTACGCTTAAGCAAGAGATACATTTAATCCCTCTTACTGGAAGTCATGTTTTTAATGCGTTCTAAGAAATATGCGATCTTTTTCAGTCAAATGATGATATTTTTTCATTAATTTTTTTTAAAAAAATAGTAATTAATTTGGCTTAGATTTATTTATGGATTTACCAAGTTGTTGTAAGAAACCTAATCTATCGACCACTTGCCAATGACCTATTATTTTACCATTTGAAAAATAATATATAGTCATACCAGAGACATTGACTGTTTTATTTGTCACAGGCAAACCAGGAATTTTACCTTTTTGAGTACCAGTAAATCTCCAACTAACGGCAACTTTATTGCTATTACATACTAAATCTTCTATATAAAATTTTTGATCTGGAAAAACATAGCGCGACAACATAACTCTTTTTTTGAAAGTAGCTAAATCAAGTGTTTTTCCATCCCAAGGATCGCCAGGATCATGCCTGATTGTGTATTGCGGAGCAATAAGTTGATCCACAATTTGAAGATTGCCTTTGCTCCATACTTCATTTATTAGTCTTATCACAACTTCTTTATTTTTACTGCATACTTCTCTGTTCATTTTGTATAAATATAATGTTCCAAAACCTAGAAAGAAAAAAATAAAAATGCTAAAAATGCATATTTTTAGTTTCCAGCGCTTATTCATATATACCCCAAATGATATTTAGTTGATTGTTTTTTTATTTAGCAAAAATTCATAAGCATGTTTGTATCTCTGATCCATCATTTTTATTGCTGTTTTTAAGAAAATAAAACCAAATTGTTGTTGAACATCTGCATTTTCTAAATCAACCACCCCAGAACCAAGAGACTGCATAAATTTTAAATAAGAAGGTAATTTTTCAATGTTTTCATCAGATAAAATCGGGATATTTTGATTTTCTTTAAATGGCAACGAAATAAATCCTATGCCGAGATAAATATAGGTAAATATACGCATTAAATAATATTTGGCATTTTCTTCTTCAGTTACTTCTCTTCCAAAATAACTTTTCAAAAACAAAGCACATAAATCTTCATTGTAAAAATAGAACCAATTTGAGCAGTAAGCTAAATCAAAATAAAAACTTTGTGGTGATGCAGCTTGCCAATCCACGAAAAAATATTTTTCACCATCAAATAGTATGTTTACCGGGTTTAAATCACAGTGACATGACCTTATATCATTCTGATCAAATAAAACGTTTATCATTTTATTTATTTCGTGCATGCTTTCTTTAATTAGTTTTGATTTTTTATATTCAAGCGTTAGTCTTTGATAAACTAGCTCCAATATCTCGATCACCGATTTCCATTTTGGAAATGAATTTTTTGCATGTAATTCTCTAATCAGACTTGAAAATTTTTGTATAGTTTCTGGTGAAGCTTCAGGACGAGGTTTTGATTCAATATATTTCATCAAAACAATGCCTTGATCTGCATCTGTAAAATAAACTAATGGCGCAATGCCTTGGCTAGAAACGGTTTCTAATATTTTATAACTACGTTGTAAATCAAAATCTTTATCGTTAACATCTTCAAGCTTAATAGCATATGATTTATTCTCAACTATTATCCTATAAACAGGAATGCCAGTTAATCCACCACTTAAAAGACTCATCAATTCCCAATTGTTTGTTCCTAATCCTTTCCGGACAGCAAAATTAATTTTTTCTATTTGTTCAATAGGTAATTCATTTTTTTTCATAATAATACTCATTATTGCTTAACAAAACTTACGATTAAATTAACTATTTTGTAAGCAAAATAATCTGGCAATCCATGCCCCATTTTTTTGATTACTTCTAGATGACTACCAGGAATAGATTCCGCGAGTTGTTTTCCATGCTCAACAGAAAAGACAGGATCATAATCACCATGAATAATAAGACATGGAACATCAAGGTTTTTTAATTGCTCTGTTCTAGGTTTAGTACAAATCATTGCTAACAAAAGACGCTTGAATCCATTTGGATCATGTGCCCGTTTAAATGCAGTAACTAATTGCGTCTTTATTTTTTCTTCATCAAAATAATCCGGATGATTATATATTTTAAATAATTGCAATTTCTTATTAACAGCTGATTCTAATGATTGATTTTCAGAATTCATTGATGAAGCAAAAAAATCTAATACTTCTTTTTTTGCAGGAGGTAATGTTGGGTCGCCAGAGGTGGTAGCAATACATATTAAACTGAGCACACGATGTGTGTAATTTAATGCAGTGTACTGAGCGATGATACCACCCATGGATCCACCCACGATATGTGCTTTTTCAATTTGTAATTCGTCCATCAGAGCAATAACATCTGCTGCCATATCTTCTAGTGTATAAGGTGGATTAAATAATTGACCTTGTTGTATTGAAGATATTGCCTCACTAAAATCAGGTATCCCTAATTCATTATAATGATGAGACAATCCTGAATCACGATTATCAAATACAACAACAAAAAATCCTTTATTAGCTAAACCATTGATTAAGATAGGCGACCAATCAATTAATTGTCCGCCAATACCTGCAATTAAAATAATGCATGGATCATGAGCATTTCCAAATGTTTCATAATAAATTGGGAATACTTTATTCATGGTCGCCTCCTTGAATTGCCATCCATTTTTTATAAAGACGTTGCCATGCGATTTTATTATTTGGTTTTACCCAATCAAAACCAATTAGTTTCCAATCATGATCTTTGGAATCTAAACCAAGATTATCTATGTAATCAGTATCACATATAAAAAATTGTTTTTTGAATGGTAATAAAAAGCCACTTTTGGTTTGTTGATATAATTTAGCTTCATCGTAATTAACAAACCAATGATTTAAAAATCCACCGCGAATAAATGGTAATTGGCATTTCAAATCTGCCCATGAATTAAATCCTTTTTCAGCTGCGATTACAGCAAGTGCATGTTTGCGCTTAATATCTGCATGAATAATTTCATCAGAATTTAAATTTTTAAATTCCGTCAAACGTTGAAATCGTTTTGCAGCTTTTTGTGAAATCGCAAAATCGTTAGAATATAACGACTTTAATAGGATAGAAGCTTGAATTTTACATTCAGCAACGCTGAAGGATTTATGCGGCTTATTCATATAATACCTTTGCTATCGCCGAATACCCACATTCCAGCTAACAAAAGGTTAATGAATATAATTTTATCAATTACTTAACCTAGGGTGAGATCCTCTTTTGTGGGTACAGGCGCCCCTTGAGCCTGTACATAGATTAATCCATGGCTACTTATTTGTAAATACCTTGTCGCACTTCGCGTGAGATTCTGCCTTTTTGCAGTATCTCCTGCCAAGTCATCTTAATCTAGGTTGTTTTTACGATTAAGTGCTGTTTGATAAGCACTGAGAATACGATAAGTTAAAGCTCCACCGTATGGATTTAACCTGTTAGCATTTTGAATGACCTTTGAATTTATTAAATAATCTACCTCGTGTACTTTTAATAATTTCGTGAGGAGCAAAATATGCGGCTACACTATCATATAATTCCGCTGCTTTTTGAACTTCCTCATACAGGTAATCTTTATGAGTGGTATTTTTTACCCATTCTTCTAATAACGAAACGGCAATATTTTTTAATATCACGTTCTTGGCATTAATTTCTTTTAAACACACACCGTAGGTTCCATCCATGATGTATGACCAATGTTCTGTCATTATCTTTTCAACTCCATTAGCTAATAAATTCCCATCATCATCAAAGCAATAATTGAATATTTTTTTTGCACCATCTATTTCCATCAATGATTGATATAATTCATGAGTAAAATCAGCTTTTATTTTGCTTGCGACATCAATAAAATTGGCAGCGTCTAAATATTGATTGGCTCTCATTGCCCACTTAATTAGAGAAGAATGATAATAAAATATATTTTGTTCAGTAAAAATACTGTCGCCAAATACATCGGTATGAAAAATTATTTGTCTGGTTATCGTGTGTGAATGTTTTGGAATACATGCGTTGTTAATTAATGCTTCTAATTGATCTAAAGAAAGGTTTGACTGATTTGCAAGTTGCTCTATAGTGAGATAATTATTTTCGATGTAACTTGTAATCGCTTCAATTGATTTAGTGTTTAACATAATATTACCCAATTTTGTTGGAACAGTCGATTGGCATATTATATTCCTTCATTTATAGTAATGTTTAAATAGGTATCGAAATATGGTTGTAAGGTCATGTTCAAAAAAGACATAGCATTTGTTGCTGATTTAATTGGTGATCCTGCTCGTTCTGCTATGCTGATTGCTCTGTTAGGAGGAAAAGCTTTGACTGCAGGTGAATTAGCTAGGCAGGCTAATATCTCCCCTCAAACAGCTAGTAGTCATTTGAATAAATTGATAGAGGGCGGCTTGATAATAGTAGAAGCTCAAGGTCGCCACCGTTATTATCATTTAGCAAACCCAGAAGTTGTACATGTTCTTGAAGCATTAGCTCTTCTTACTCCAAAACCGTCAACCCTTCACCTTACCAAACCTTTAGAAGAAATCCAGTATGCGCGAAGCTGTTATGATCATTTAGCTGGAAAATTGGGAGTGACCATGACCCAAGCACTGTTAAAACAAAAGCTAATAAAACTCTCTGAACATGATTATAAAGTTACTTCAGCGGGTGAAAAATGCTTCACCGAACTTGGTATAGATATACAGAATTTAATGACTAAACGACGTCGCTTTGCTTATCCATGCTTGGATTGGAGTGAAAGAGTACATCATATTGCCGGATCATTAGGAGCGTCTATCCTTAGCCTTTTTTTGGAAAAACGTTGGGTTCTTCGTGCCAAACAAGGAAGGGTTCTTTATCTAACTTCTCAAGGAAAGTTTAAGCTTAATGAAATTTTTAAGGTTGCATTATAGGGCCTCTAAAAATTTAGGATAGTGTCATCTGCCTTATGGATTCCACATATATCACCGGATTATCAAATTGTTTTACCTACTACCCTGCCTCACCATTTTTCAGATTTCATAACACCCGTAAAATATTCATCAAGCCTGCGTTTTGTACCTGGATTAATCATTGCTGGTAAATTGTCATAACTAAACCAGCCAGTTTGCTCAATCTCAGACGATTTAACTTTTGTTATAGAAAAATTTTTAATGACATAAATAATCGGATAATCGTAAACGTCAAAACATTTATGAAAATAAATACCAAACAATTGAGGCTCTTCATTTGTAATTAACCCCACCTCCTCTCTTAATTCTCGCAACACTGCTGCTTTAACAGACTCACCCTTTTTGATACCTCCACCAGGTAAATGCCAATGCGGCTGATAAGTATGTTTGACTAATAATATTTGATTATCATTATTCAAAATAATAGCGCGTGCTCCAAGTGTAACTAAGCCTAACAATGATTGAACTTTACGAATAGACTGAGTGGCGAGTTTATGAAATACATCTGTTAAATTCATGAGACATCCGTGCCTAATTGATCTAATAATATTTTCTAATATATTTATAGTTAAATGTCGCTAAATCCATTTGGATAAAATATTTATCATTCTTAGTAGTGATGTAAGCAAATTTACTAGTAGGCGTCATCTTTAGAGTTGCTGGTGTATAGCGCGTAGTTATACGTTTTATTACTTTTCCGGTTTGCGCATTTAAAATGATTATTTGATTATTATTTTGCGAGGTGGCAATAATGTTTTTCTGATCAGGTGTTAAATCAGCATCGAAAATTTTACCCGTACCAAGTTTTTTATATGATTTATAAAAATTCATATCATCTGGATACAATAAATAAATTTCATCTTTAGAAGATACAATAATATAACAATCATCTGATGTGTATTTAAAATGATAGATGGGTTTCGAGAATCTGAGAGATGACATCGACTTACCCGTATCAGAATTTATTCGCATGAT
>AMFJ01024364.1_pt1 | contig 19627 bp, 16 predicted proteins | sample 427208 | NCBI WGS metagenome assembly AMFJ01 (sample SAMN02954298, study PRJNA114691) | groundwater metagenome | biome: aquatic; feature: subsurface aquifer; material: sediment; isolation source: subsurface aquifer sediment | place: USA: Rifle, CO | collected 2008-08 | reverse complement strand
TCGGCATTCCTGCTGAACCGCTCTTCCGATCTGATCAGGGTGCGAGGAAGTTCAAAGTCGTAATAAAATCCATTTTCCACTGCTGGTCCGATGCCGAATTTTGCTTCCGGAAACATTTCCAAAACAGCAGCAGCGAGGATGTGAGCTGTTGAATGTCTAAGTAGATCGAGATTGTTTATGTTGTTTTTCATGAAAATATAGCTTAATGATTTATAAATAAATTTTAAATCCAAAATCCAAATTACAAATGTCAAATAAATGACTTAAATCCAAATGTTTAAATTGGGATTTGAAAAATTTGAGATTTTGTTTGACATTTAGATTTTAGATTTGAGATTTTCGCCTAAAATAAAAACACCCATACAATACAGAAGAAACGATAATGTTTCTGCATCGAGACTGTGACTGACGTCACAGCGGTTCCACTCGATTTCCCGTATTATTTGGGCACTTTGCGCGCTTCTTCGTAAGCTGCTTAAACGGAGATTTTTGTGCAGGTTGGTAGGCTGCATCTCATTCAATTATGTGTGTATTATTGTACAATTTCAATCAAAAGTCAATGTCATGCCAATTCTGCGCTTCCTCCTTGGATTATGGCTAGAATTTGCTTGGTCAAATTTGAATGATGTTCAATGATAAATGGAGTCTCAAGCTTGTTGGCTTGATGATGGATGAAAACCTTGCATGTTCCGGCCTGACAGGTATTGAAGAGATGTGACAATTTGTGCAGCATATCCGGAGTCGCATCGCATGGCAAAGTCACGATAAGCTTCTTGGTTTCCTGATTGCTTGGCTGTACTGAAATAAGCGGAGTGTCTGCTATTGTTGTGCTAACGGAGTTAGGCTCCGATTCGGAGTCGAACTCCGTTTTGCCGCCATCAACTCCTCCGCTTGGCTTGTCGTCATCATCATTGTGCTCGTCGCTCTCATTTTTTCCGTAAGCTTTCTTGGTGGCTTCAACGCGAAGGTAATTTTCAATTTCACTGCGATTCAATTCTTTGGCATCGTCCGCAATCAATTTGTAGACGCCATCTTTATCTGAAAGGCGACCATCCACAAGAATCATTTTTTCTTCTTCCCAAACACTGGCAATTCTTTCAAGAACTTTTGGAAAGACCAGAACTTCAATTTTGCCAAGTGTATCTTCTAGCATCACAAAAAGCATGGTTTCTTGTCTCTTGGTCAGGATCTTCTGAATTTTCTGGATAACTCCTCCAACTGTTATTTTTTGGCCGACCAAATCTTTGGAGAGTTCATTCATTGGCGTTGCAACCTTGTTGATGTATCCTTGAAATTCGCGCACCGGATGACCGCTCACATAAAGACCGAGAAGTTCTTTTTCCCATTGTAGTTGTTGTTTTTTTGAAGCAGGCTCAACTTCAAGCAGGGGAACTTGTGGAGTTTCCAAAATCGCCTCACCAAACAAGCTCACTTGGTTGGAATTTTTTTGCTTCTGAATGTTCTTGGTGAACATCAGAATGTGTTCCATGCTCTCAATGATCTGATTTCTTTCACCGAGACCATCCAATGCTCCAACTTTTGCCAGGGCGTCGATTGATTTTTTGTTCAAATCCTTTGTCTCAACTCTTTCCAAGAAATCTCCCAATGATTTGAATTTGCCTCCGCGTTTTCTTTCCGCCACGATTTCATGTGCGATGACATGACCTACATTTTTGATAGCATTAAATCCAAATCGTATTCGCTGCGAACCGTCTTTTTCAGTTATTACCGCAAAATCTTCAAAACTTTCATTGACATCCGGGGCCAGCACTTCGATTCCCATGTCGCGACACTCGGCAGCTTCAATGGCGATGCGGTCAATATTATCTTGATCTGAAGTAAGAAGGGCGGCCATGAAGGCGGCAGGGTAGTGAGCTTTGAGATAGGCAGTCTGATATCCGATGATGGCGTAGCAAGCTGCATGAGAGCGATTGAATCCGTAACCTGCGAAAGGTTCAATGAAGGAGAAAACTTTTTCAGCAATTTCTTTGGTTGATCCGTTTGCAATGCAACCTTCTACAAACTTAATTTTTTGCTCCTGAATAAGGTCGAGAATTTTCTTACCCATAGCTTTGCGCAAAACATCAGCTTCACCCATGGTGAAGCCTGCCAAATCGCGCGCGATCTGCATGACCTGTTCTTGATAAACCGCCACCCCATAGGTGTTAGCTAAAATGGGTTCAAGTTTTGGATGCACGTATTTTACTTTGCGCCCATGTTTTCCTGAGATGAAATCAGGAATCCAGTCCATAGGACCTGGACGATAAAGAGCCACCATCGCGATGATATCCTCGATAATAGTCGGTTTAAGCATTTTAAGATATCGTTTCATGCCGGAACTTTCAAATTGAAAAACTCCCGTGGTGCGCCCATCTTGAAAAAGTTCATAAGCGGCAACGTCGTCAATTGGAATAGTATCGATATCCACATCAATTCCCTTGGTCGCTTTTACGATACGCAATGTATTTTGAATGATGGTAAGATTCTTCAAGCCCAAGAAGTCCATCTTAAGTAGACCGATTTTTTCCACATAGGAAGATTTGGTTGATGATGAATATTGTGTCACAGTTCCTTCTTTTGAACCGGTGATGTTTTGAATAGGGGAATAGTGGGTCACGGGTTCCTTGGTGATTACAACTCCGCAAGCGTGCATTCCAGCATGTCTGATGACTCCCTCCAATCGCATGGCGGAATCGATCAGCTTTCTTGCATCTGTGCTTGAATTGTAGTGCTCCTTGAATTCAGGAACTTCCTCGATAGCTTTTTTGATCGAAGTGAACATCGGAATCATCTGCGAAGTTTTGTTGCAGAAATCATATGGAAAACCCAACGCTCGTCCTGTGTCGCGGATGGCTGCTCTGGCGGCCATGGTTCCGAAGGTGATGATCTGCGAAACGTGGTCGTTGCCATATTTCTGACGCACATAATTGAGTACGTCTTCGCGACGGTTGTCGGCAAAATCCATATCGACATCGGGCATGGACACACGTTCAGGATTCAGAAACCTTTCAAAAAGAAGATTGTATTCGATTGGGTCGACATTGGTGATTCCAGTCAGGTATGAGATGAAGCTGCCGGCGGCACTGCCGCGACCAGGTCCAACCACGATTCCATTTTCGCGCGCCCAATTCACGAAATCCTGCACGATTAGAAAGTATGAGCCGTATCCGCATTTTTCAATGACAGAAAGTTCGTAGTCCATGCGCTTTCTGTGTTCCTCAGTGATATTATCTCCGTATTTTTTCTTGAGTCCTTTTTCGCAAAGCTCAATCAGATATGTCATGTCGGTGTGGCCTTCAGGCACTTCAAAATGGGGAAGCTGCGTTTCTCCGAGTTTTATTTTGAAATCGCATTGATCGACAACCAATTGCGTGTTGGAAAGAACTTCCGGGTGATCAGGAAAACCTGCCAGAACTTCCTCGGGAGATCTGAGTGACAAATCAAAATCCATCAAATTCATGCGGTCAGGTTCCTGCACTTTTCGGTTGGTTTGGACGCACAGCAAAATATCTTGGGCGCTAGCATCAGCTTTGTTGACATAGTGCACATCACAAGTTGCGACCACTGGCAGATCAACTTCCTTGGCTAATTTGAAGATTCCTTCATTGGCGATTGCTTGATTGGAAAACTTGGTGTGACTTTGCACTTCAAGAAAAAATCCTCCCTCATCAAAAATATCTTTATACTCCAGGGCTAGCTCTTTGGCTTTGTCATAATTTCCCATCACGATCTGCGACGGAATCTCGCCTTCAACGCAGGCAGAAAGACCGATCAATCCTTTGGCATATTGCCTCAAGACTTTGCGATCGATGCGAGGCTTGTAGTAAAATCCTTCCAGGTGAGTAATGGAAACAAGTTTCATCAAGTTGTGATAACCTTCCTCATCCTTCACTAATAAGATGAGATGATGTCTTTTGCGGTCTTCAGCTGTGGGATTTTTTGAATGAAGATCGTTTGGAGTGATATACATCTCGCAACCGATGATAGCTTTAATCCCTTTTTCTTTGGCTTTGATGAAAAGCTCCACTGCTCCATACATCACGCCATGATCAGTCAAAGCTATAGAATCCATGCCAAGTTCAAGCGCGCGATCAATAAGGTCATCGACTTTGCCGAGACCATCCAAAAGACTGTAATGACTGTGAACATGGAGATGAGTGTACTTGGGAATGGACATAGTTTTAAGATTGTTAGAGGGAAGGGAACATATGGTTTTGGCTGTAGGTCAAGTCATAGGTTGTAAGTCTTAAGACTTAAGACTACTGCCCTATAGCTAGTCTTATTGCTTATACCCTTTGTTTCTTACGGCTTTTAATAAAATAAAAACCTCTATCGTTAAAATAGGGTCATGCTGAATAATAAAAAAATAATTTGGATCATATGTATATTGATCTTCATCCCCCAGGGACTAGCCATTGGGTTTTGCAAGATATTTTAGTATTCAAATACTAGCACGGTTTTTGAAAAAAAGAAAACAGTTATCATTTTTTGCTTTCTTTGCTGTTCTTATGCATCGGGGAGAAAAAACTCATCATGACTTTGTCATGTTTGTCTTGATCCGACTCCTTTTTTCTTTTGCGAAATATGTAATAGATCAATGCGCCAAATGGACCGGATATTAACATGAAAAATATCCATGATTTTTTCCAGCCAGTCTCATTTCTTTTGGCGTGCCAGATCATCCAGATCCAAAAAAGCAGTGATAAGGCTAGTGATGCAATGATCAGCCAAGCGCCAAGCTTGTTCTCTCTGGAGAAGTTCACTGCGATAGGCTCGGTGTTGTCATATTGTTTATTGGCGGCGACAAATAGTTCGCTTATTTTTCGAAATAAAAATGCGATAATTACTTGAGCAAATTCCAGAGTCTTGTTCAGATATTCTGAAGCTAATGCAAAAAAATCAGCAGTATTTCTCCTGAACGGTTCCGTTGATTGCCAGGTCTCAACATAGAAGGATGTGAGCTTATTGAACAGTTCAACAAGTTGGATCCATAATTTTCCTTGAAGATCTTGGAAGAATTTTTGCATTTTTTTAATATAAAATCATTACTCATTATTATAGCGCCTAAGTTGATTGATAGCAAAAAAGTTTCGTGTAGCGCGAGGTTTTTGTTGGCGCATCCTCTGCATTTTTTGTGAAGGTAGCTTCTTTTTTGATGCAAAATGAAATATGCGATATACTGCTAACATATGGAATTATCAAACTTCATTCTTGAGAAGGATTTTGCCCAACAAGGGTATACTTGCATCATCGGAACTGATGAAGTGGGACGCGGACCGCTGTGCGGCCCTGTTTTGGCTTGTGCGGCCATGTTTAAAGATCCTAGTTTTGAAATTCCGGCTGAAAAGCAGAAGCAATTCGATCTGATCAGGGATTCCAAGAAGCTTTCGGAAAAGCAAAGAGATGAGATTTTTGATTTCATAAATGAACATTTTCATGTTGGAATAGGGCTTTGTGATCATGAAACAATCGATCGAATCAATATCTTGGAAGCAAGCTTTCTTTCCATGAAAAAAGCCATTCAGGATCTTCAAAGAATCATGAACCTTGAATCAAAAAATAAGGGTGAGAAGATAGGTCCTATGATTAATGATTCAAAATTCTTGATTCTAGTCGATGGAAATAAGGAGATCCCTAATCTATCCATGGAGCAATATTCAGTTATCGGTGGGGATAAGTTGGTCAAGTCCATTTCAGCAGCCTCAATCATGGCCAAAGTGACACGCGACAGGATCATGCATGAAATGCATCAAAAATACCCACAATATGGCTTAGATAAGCACAAAGGCTATGGAACCAAGGTCCACATGGAAGCATTGGAAGCATTTGGACCATGTCCGATTCATCGCAAAAGCTTCGCGCCAGTGAAAAGAAGCCTCAAAAAGAGCCAAACCCTTGCCAAGAAGCAATGGTCGTGATATTATGGTTTCGATGTTTTAATATTTATTTAATAGTGGTTCTTAGGTTTCTAAAGGGCGCAATTAAGGCAATTTTTCACCTTTACGAACTTTACAAACTTTAAGAACTTTAAACTAAATTATGTCAGTACCGAAACAAAGACACACCAAACAAAGACGAGATGCTAAGCGCGACCGTTTCGCAATTGATGCCATAAAAACACAGACTTGTTCTAAATGTGGAAAGGAAAAACTTTCTCACCGTGTTTGCCCTCACTGTGGTTTCTATAAGGGAATGGAAGTCGTCAATACGATTAAAAAGGTGACCAAGAAATAGGTTTTTGTTTTGTTTGAAACATCTACTTATTCACATAAACTAAAGTTCTTAGCGCGAATTATTTCGAGACGTTCAAACTCTTGATTGATTTATTCGCTCACAAATTTTTATGGCAAACAGACATCTTCAGAGATCCGTTGCAATGCAAGCCCTATTTGAATGGGATTTTCAAGGGAGGCATGATGAACTTATCGAGGAAATAGTTGACCGTAATGTGAAAGAATTTGCGCCTGGCATAGAGGAATTCGGTTTTGTGGAGGCTTTGGTCCGGGGGACGCTTGAAAATCGTCCAACTATTGATGCTCTTATTGAGAAATGTGCGCCAGAGTGGCCGTTGGAACAGGTTACGATTATCGATCGTAACATTTTGCGTTTGGGTATTTATGAGCTCATGCATGGAAATTACGGAGAAGTTCCTCCGAAGGTTGCCATAAATGAGTCGATAGAGCTGGCCAAAACTTTTGGAGGTGAAAGTAGCGCACGTTTTGTTAATGGCGTGCTTGGAACAATATATCGTGAAATGGGTGAGCCTATGAAAGATGACACGAGCAAGAAACATAAAGAAGTTAGTGAAGATGGTAAGGGTGTTGTTGAAGAAAGGGAAATTGTGGAATAATAAATTTTTGAAATTACAAATTTCAAATTGCAAATTCCAAACAAATTCCAAATTACAATTCGCCAGTTGGCGGACAAATTTAAAAATTTGCGAGTTGTCATTTGCGGATTGTTTATTGTTTGGGGTTTGATATTTGATGATTGAGATTTATAAATTATGGTTGAATCTTTGGCTAAGAAGATCGGTGTCAAGTTTGATAATATTGAACTTTTGCGACAAGCTGTCACTCACCGTTCATATCTGAATGAGAATCGAGATTACGCGCTTGATCACAATGAGCGTCTGGAATTTTTAGGCGACGCTGTTTTGGAACTTATAATCACAGAATATCTCTACAATAACTTCAGAAATCCTGAAGGGGAGCTTACGAGTTGGAGAAGCGCGTTGGTTAATGGTGAGATGCTTGCTCATGTGGCGCAAGAAATAGGCGTTGAGAAATTTTTACTCATGAGTCGCGGAGAAGCCAAGGATACTGGACGCGCAAGGCAATACCTTTTGGCAAATGCCTTGGAGGCTATTATTGGCGCCACTTATCTTGATCAAGGTTACGAAGTCAGCAAGAAATTTGTGCTTGGAAATGTTGCCACACAATTGAAGGAAATTCTTGAAAAAAAATTATATCTTGATCCCAAGAGCTATTTCCAAGAGAAGGCGCAAGAGAATAACAAGGTGACTCCATCATACAGGGTGATGAAAGAATGGGGTCCTGATCATGACAAACATTTTATCGTGGGAGTTTTTCTTTCGGACGAATTGGTAGCTGAAGGTGATGGCAACTCCAAGCAAGAAGCGCAAAGAGAGGCCGCTCGCAAGGGACTCGAAGTGAAAAAATGGATATAGTTTTCAAGAAACATACAAACACGCAAGCATCTAAACATATGATAAAGGCAGTCTCAGTGGCTGTTTTTATGTTTGTATGCTTAAATGTTTGCATGATCCAAGACGATTGCTTGTTGCTCTCAAAAATAGTATAATTTAGGTATAAAAACAAACTTCTAAAATAAAAAAAATATGCCCGGTAGTGAAAATTAAAAAAAATCAAAAACTGAGTATATTAACGAATGATAAAATAAATCATAAAACAAAAATAAAAAAGAAAATCTTTTGGGCAAAGCCCATTTGAATTTCTACTACCGGATATGCTTGATATTATTGTTAAAAATGGAACTATTCTTGATGGGACAGGCGAGCCCATGTATCGAGGCGATGTTGGAATCCGCGAAGGAAAAATTGTTGAAATCGGGGATCTTCACAATGAACATTGTGAAACTGAAATTGATGCCAGCGGAAAATATGTAGCGCCTGGATTTATAGATGTCAATAATCATTCCGACACCTATTGGCGAATTTTTCTTGACCCAAGTCTGGAGAGTCTGCTGTATCAGGGTGTCACCACTATAGTTGGCGGAAATTGCGGAACCTCTTTGGCGCCACTGGCCAATCATGATGTGATAAAATCAATTCAGAAATGGACTGACATGAAAAAAGTCAGTTTCAATTGGCTCAGCATGGGAGAATTTTTGAAGGAAGTTGAGAAAAAGAAACTGTCGCTTAATTTCGCCAGCTTGGTTGGACACGGAACATTGCGCCGCGGCCTGGTTGGCGATGAAGTCAGGGACATTAGTCCTGCGGAAATGAAGCAAATGAAAAAGATGCTTTCGCAGGCAATGAAGGACGGAGCGCTGGGTTTTTCTACTGGTCTGGTGTATACCCATGCCAAGCTAGCTTCTTCTCGTGAGATTGCGGAACTGGCTGAAATAGTCAAAAAATTTGGAGGTGTCTACACCACGCACATACGTGGCGAATCGCACGAGCTTATTCGTGCGGTTGAAGAAGCCATACGTATCGCTCAAACAACAGGGGTGCGTCTTCAAATTTCCCATTTGAAAGCCATGAGCAAACAGAATTGGCCACTCATGGAAGAGGCTTTGAATCTTATTGAAACGGCGCGCTCGAGCGGTATAGATGTGCATTTTGATGTATATCCATACACTTCAACCGGTAGCGTCTTGTACATCTTGCTTCCGGATTGGGCCACTGAAGGTGGACGCGCAATGATGTTGACTCGACTGAAAGATGCTGACACCAGGAAGAAAATAATCAAGGAGATGAAGGAAAATGAATATGATTATTCGAAAATAACCATTTCTATTTCTGCGCTGGATAAGACTTTGAATCATAAACGCATCGTGGATATCGCTCAGATTCAAGGGAAAAGCGTGGAAGATGCAATCATAGATGTTTTGATCGCCAGTGATGGCCATGTCGTCACCATGATGGAAGTGCTCAGTGAGAAAAACGTGGACAAGGGCGTTATCAATCCTTTTTCAATAATTTCCTCCAATGGCTCAGGCTACAACATTGAGCATGTGAAAACTGGTGAGATGGTTCATCCTCGAAATTTCGGATCTTTCCCTAGAGTTTTGGCTGATTATGTGCGCTCCCGAGGAGTTGTGGGGTGGGAAGAAGCTGTGCGCAAGATGAGCGGACTTCCGGCCGAGAAGTTCAGACTTGAAAAGCGCGGAATTCTGACCAAGGGAAATTATGCTGATGTGGTCGTTTTTGATCCCAAAAGAGTCAGGGATTTGGCTACAGTTGAGAATCCTTACCAATACAGCGAGGGAATTAGTTGTGTCATTGTTAATGGACAAATAGCCTTGAATGATGGTAGTATTAATGATCTGCGGGCAGGCGAAGTCTTGCGCAGAAAATCATCATTGTTTGAATTCTAAATGCGGGTAACTAGTAATTAGTCACTAGCAACTGGTAAATAGAAGATGTTTGTTTTGTTAATCCGAAAAATTATTTAACGCTAGTTGCTGATTACGAGTTGCTGGTTACTATTTCTATGGATACTTCTTTTTTCAAAAACAAAAAAATAACTGTCATGGGAATCGGCCTGCATGGAGGCGGAGTGGCTGTTGTGAAATTTTTGGCTGCTCATGGTGCTAAAGTGATTGCAACCGACCTCAGATCGAAAGAGCAGTTGAAGGCGTCCCTGGAGAAATTGAAAGGAATCAAAAATGTGCAATATGTGCTTGGTCAACATCGCATGGAGGATTTTTCCAAAGTAGATATGGTCATCAAAAACCCGGCTGCGCAATGGAATGACAAGCATATAAAATTTGCTCTGGAAAACAATGTTCCAGTAGAAATGGATTCGAGCATTTTCTTCAAACTTTGCAAGAGACCAATAATTGGAGTTACAGGCACCAAGGGCAAGACAACCACTTCAACCTTGATCTATGAAATTTTGAAAGCGGCAGGAAAGAATCCTATCAAGATAGGAATTTCTCAAGTTTCCGTATTGGACAAATTGTCTCTTATTAAAAAAGATTCAATTCCTGTTTTCGAGCTTTCATCTTGGAGGCTATCTGCACTAGGCCGCTACAAACTTAGTCCGCACATCGCAGTGTTCAAAAATATCATGCCAGATCATCTGAACTATTACGGCAGCATGGAAAAATATTTCCAAGATAAGAAATATATATTCGCCAATCAAAAACCTAAGGATTGGCTCATCATCAATGGCGACGATGAAACGCTTTGTGAGGGCATCAAAGATGCTAAAGGGCAGATAGTTCGCTTTTCCTATGGTGAGCTCAAAAAGAGCCGGGCTGTTTTCATTGACGATGGAGCAATCTATCTCAACAATGGCATTGATGTCAAAAAACTCATAGATCTCAAGGATGTTGTAATTCCTGGTCATCACAATCTTTCAAACATGATGGCTGCTATCGGCGCGGTTTTTGCTTGGGGACTGAATGCGAGTGAAATAAAAAAAGCCTTGCCTCAACTAAAAGGTGTGGCTCACCGCTTGGAATTCGTGCGTGAGATTGGCGGCGTTAAATATTACAATGACACAGCTGCCACGATTCCTGACGCTGCCATTTCAGCTCTTGGAGCATTTGAAAAGCAGATAATTTTGATCGCCGGCGGGACTGATAAGAATCTGGACTTTGCTCAATTTGCCAAGGAAATTTGTGAAAAAACAAAAGGACTTGTTTTGCTGAAAGGGAATGCTACTGAAAAATTGATAAACAGCATTAGAAAATGCTCGAGCGAGACCTTTGCTTCAGAAATAGAAATTGTCGAGTCAATGGAGGCTGCAGTTGCGAGTGCCAAGATTCTTGCCCAGAAGGGCGACGTGGTCTTGCTTTCTCCAGGCGCGGCCAGTTTCGGACTTTTTGCTAATGAGTTTGATCGAGGTGATAAATTCAAGGATGCGGTGAAAAAACTCAAAAACATCTAAACGTTGAAACTAAAAACGCGCAAAGAAAGGTGACTGTTGAATTTACGCTTGCATTTTGTTTATAAATATGCTATAATAGAGTTATGAGAATAAGAAAGGGTGATTCCGCGAGGATTGCCCTTTTTCTTTTTTTAAAAAATTATGGCTAATATAAAGCAAAAACTTAATATATTTGATATGAATCTCAAAAGTGTCTGTGTGGCATCACTTTTGCTTTTCGTGGCTTTATCTGGGCAAATAAATACTACAAACGCCAAAGAAAGCAACATAACTCCTTCTTCAGTGATAAAGTTGACAAATCAAGCCAGAAAAGATGCAAATGTGGCAATCTTGAATGAAAATCCCAAATTGAAGGTTGCTGCCGAAAATAAAGCTAAGGATATGCTGAGAATGGATTATTTTGCACACATCTCTCCCGAGGGAAAAACCCCATGGGATTTTATTGTTGAGCAGGGATATGATTATAGATTTGCAGGGGAAAATTTGGCTATCGATTACAGTGATGTTCGTGAGCAGCATGAGGCTTGGATGGAGAGCTTCCTTCATCGTAAAAACATTCTTAATCCTGAGTATGAAGAAATAGGTGTGGCAGTCGTGAGCGGGAAAATTGAAGGCAAAAAGACGATTCTGACTGTGCAAGAATTCGGGACAAAAGTGGCGGAAATTTCTGAAAATCCATTGGCTCAGGAAAATGTTTTGCCGACCAGAAAAGCAGTGGCTGGAATTTCTATGCAAGAATCTGGGTTTACTTCAGACTCTTTCGTTTCGCTATCATCGGCTTTTTCTAAAAAGCTCGAGTTTGGCCAGATATTTGAAGATAATAAGCTGACCATGATTGGTTGGTTGGGAGCTTTTGCTTTGGCGCTTTTGATGACTATTTCCGATATGCTGGTTCTTCTTTACAAGAAACATAAAAACCATTTGGACTACATGAAATAGAGTCAGAAAACTCCTGTAGTATTGACGTGCATTGTTTCAATGAACCTCGCTAAGCGGGGTTTTTTAAAAATCCAAATCGTATATTTTTTGTCGGCACTTTTTTTGCTGATGGCGCATGACTGGACGGCTCCTGGAAGCTTCTGGTGTAGCCGCATGAAAGCAAATCTGGCAAACCGCGTTCAAATTTATGGAATACCTAAAAGCCTTGAAAAAAAACCCATTATACAATATACTTACCCTAAGGAGGATGGATGCTAAAATCAATATTAACCTTGAATATATGGATTATTTTGAGATAAAAGGTGGCAAGAAATTGTCAGGATCTATTGATGTTCGCGGGAGCAAAAATGCTACGACGCCTATTTTGGCTGCCACAGTCTTGACTGACGGCGAGTGTGTGATTTCCAACATTCCTTTGATTGAAGATGTCTATCGCATGATCGAGATTTTGCAGAGCATGGACGTGGAAGTCTCCTGGGAAGGCGAGCGCACTGTCAGGATTTGTGCCAAAAACCTCGATCCTTCAAAGATGGATCTGACCACAGTGAAAAAATTGCGTTCATCAATTCTGCTTTTGGGATCGCTCAGCGCTCGAGCCGAATCTTTCAGAATTGCTCATCCAGGCGGATGCACAATTGGGAAACGTCCGGTTGGAACTCATTTTGATGCACTTGAAAAAATGGGCGTGCATATTACTCAAGATGAAGAATGCTATGTTATCGACACTCGAGAAAAAAGATCGGCAAAAGTTGTGCTCCAAGGTTTTTCAGTGACGGCCACTGAAAATGCCATGATGCTGGCCGCTTCTCTTCCAGGAAAAACTGTGATCAAAATTGCAGCTGCCGAACCGCACGTTGAAGATTTGGGAAAGTTTTTGATTTCAATGGGAGCAGAAATAAAAGGACTCGGAACACACACACTTGAAATCGTGGGAAATGAGAATTTGCATGGGGCGACCCATGAGATTATTCCTGATGCCAATGAAGCGGCAACCTTTTTGATTCTAGGCGTCGCCAGTAAAAGTCCGATCCGTGTTGAAAACGCTCGAGAAGGTGATTTGGATTTGGTATTGGAGAAGCTGAGAGAATTCGGAGCTGACTTTGAGGTTGAAGAAAATGCGATCACTGTTGTTCCGACTGAGAATCTCAAAGCCATTGAAAAAATAGACACCAGAACTTATCCTGGAATTCCTACTGACATCCAGGCGCCGCTTGGAGTTTTGGCCACGCAAGCTGAAGGGGAGACGATGATTTTCGACACCATGTTTGAAGGAAGGTTCAACTATATCAGTGAACTGGAGAAAATGAGAGCAAAAGCCAAAATTCTTAATCCTCATCAGGCTGTCATAGAAGGGCCTGTCAAGCTAAAGGGAGGATCGATCAAGAGTTTTGATCTTCGCGCCGGTGCGTCGCTTATCATTGCTGCACTTTGCGCCAAGGGAACCACGACCATTGAAGAAATCTATCAAGTTGATCGCGGATATGAGAGAATTGAAGAGCGTTTGGCTTTGCTCGGCGCAGACATCAAAAGAATTGTGCAGTAAATAATTTGCCTGCACGAAACAATATATTTTTTTGCTTGCCTTTCATTCCGCTTCGCTTCATGCGGAAGCTTGCCTACCGGCAGGCAGGCCGCAAAAAATATTTGTTTCGTTTCGCCTTAAGATATAATTTAATTTTTATAATTGAATCTTATGTCAGAAATAAAAGATAAGAATTGTAATTGCAAGGCAGGAAAAACTCATATTGGTGTGGGTGGAGGTGTTTTGATTTTTAATGATAAAAAAGAAGTTTTATTGATGAAGCGTGGACAAAATGCGAAGAATGAAGCTGGTTGGTGGTCAAAACCAGGAGGAACAGTTGAATATGGAGAGAAAGTTGTGAATGCAATGAAGAGGGAGATAAAAGAAGAAATTGGTGTTGATATAAATATCTGGGGATATCTTCCTCATACTGATCATGTAATAAAGGGAGAAGGTCAGCATTGGGTAGCATTTAATTATCTTGCGGATATTAAAAATGGTGAGGTTAAAAACATGGAACCGCACAAGTGTGAAGAATTAAAATGGTTTGCACCTGCTAAGCTACCGTTTAAGACGGTTCAAAACACAAAAGAAGCCGCAAAAAATTACCTGGAAAAGAAATATATTAAATTATAATTTTTTAGTCATTGGGAAATTTGTTTGGAATTTGAAATTTGGAATTTGTAATTTATATACTTATGTTTGTACGAAGAATTGGAATTGATCTTGGAACTGCCAACACACTGGTGTTTATTCCCGGCAAAGGAATCGTGGTGAATGAACCTTCCGTGGTGGCAGTTTCACCGACGGAAAATATTGTTTTGGCTGTTGGCAATGATGCCAGGGAGATGCTTGGACGCACGCCTGATAACATTGTGGCATCGCGACCCATGAAAGATGGTGTTATTGCAGATTATCGCGTGACGGAAGCTATGCTCAAATATTTCATCAATAAGGTGACTGGGAAAGTCAGGATTTTTCGTCCTGAAATTATGATTTCAATTCCAGCTGGCGTGACCTCAACTGAAAGAAGAGCGGTTATTGATGCAGCCGTAAGAGCTGGCGCAAAATCTGCTTACGTTGTGAAAGAGCCGCTTCTTGCTGCAATCGGAGCTGGAATTCCAATTCACAATGCACAAGGTAACATGATCATCAACATTGGAGGTGGAACTTCCGAGATCGCTGTCATTTCCCTAGGAGGAATAGTGGCAGCTCACAGTGCGCGCGTCGGTGGAAACAAATTTGATCAAGCAATTTCTGATTATATCAAAAGAAAATATGGTTTAGCTGTCGGAGACAGAACTGCGGAGGACATCAAAAAAGAGATTGGCAGCGCGATTGCACAAGTCAAAGAGGATCACATGGATGTGCGCGGTCGCGACTTGATGGGCGGTCTTCCAAAAACGATCAAAATTTCTTCCAATGAAATCACGGAAGCACTTCAAGATGAGCTACGTGAAGTTATTAATGCGATCAAGAAAGTTTTTCAGGAGACGCCTCCGGAACTGGCCGCTGACATCATGGATAAGGGCATGATTCTTTCGGGTGGCGGGGCTTTGCTTCGCAATCTTGATCAACTCATCACTAAAACCATCGGAGTGCCATGCTACGTGGCTGACGATCCACTTTTCTGTGTGATCAAGGGGGTTGGAATTGCACTGGACAACCTTGACGTCTATAAACGCACAATCATGCTAGCTAAGTAGACTTATTGTTTTAAGAATGAAATTTTTTCAAAAAAAATGACTCGAAATACTTTTATTTTGGCAAAATTTTTTTGTAGGTCACTACAAGATACAAAAAAATTTAGAAAATAAAAGATTTCTCAAATAGAATTTTTTTGAAAAATTTATTCTTTAAAATATGTTTTTAAGAATTCTAATTGAATTTGATGAAAATCGGAATTGACGCTTCACGGGCGTTTTTAAAAAACAGAACTGGTATCGAAGAATATTCATATCAGATCATAAAACACTTGAGAAATGAACTTGATGCTAGGCAATATCAGGTTGTTTTGTATTTGCGCCGTGGTCAGGAGATTGATTTTAAGCTTCCTCAGAATTGGACAATAAAAATCATCCAATGGCCGCGATTTTGGACGCAAATCGGACTTTCTTTGGAAATGTTGCTCAATCCTGTTGATACACTTTTAATTCCTGCGCACACGGTGCCAATCATGCACCCAAGGAACACGATCGTTGTTGTGCATGGATTGGAGTACGAATTTTGTCCTCAGGCCTATTCAAGGTTGGCAAGAATATATATGCGCTGGACTATCAAAAAATCTTGCAAATGGGCAAGTAAGATTATTTCAGTTTCTGAAAATACTAAAAAAGATTTGATTCGATTGTACAAAGTGCGGGCTGAAAAAATATTTGTGATATATGAAGGTTACGCGCAAGAATCACGAATCATGAATCAAGAATCAAGGGAAATATCAAAATTCATGATTCATGATTCCAGATTCATTGCGTTCATTGGTCGGGTTGAGCAAAGAAAGAATATTTCCAAGGTGGTTGAGGCATTTGAATTGTTGAAGGAAAAATATGAAACTGAGCACAGATTGGTTTTGGCGGGAAGACCTGGATATGGGTATGAAAATATTAAATTCCAAATTTCAAATTCCAAATTTTGTGATGACATAATAGAGCTGGGATATATTGGTGAAGAAGAAAAATGGGAATTGTTGAAAAATGCTGATGCGTTCTTGTTTCCGACGTTGTATGAAGGTTTCGGTATTCCGATTCTTGAAGCTCAAAGTGTTGGATGTCCGGTCATCGCTTCAGGCAACTCATCCATTCCTGAAGTTGCTGGCAAAAGTGCACTGCTGGTTGATCCGGACAGTGCTGAAGAAATTGCAGAAAACATTCATGAATTGCTCTCGAACAATGATTTTAAAAATGCTATAATCCAGAAAGGTTTGGAAAATGTGAAAAGATTCAGCTGGGAGAAGTGTGCACGCGAAATAGGCTTACTTTTTTAATGAGGCAGGGACAAATACGATATGAAAACAGATAAAAAAATAAAGATAGCATTAGTGCATGATTTTTTGGTAAATCCCGGTGGAGCGGAAAAGGTTTTGAAAGTGCTCAGCGAGATGTATCCGGACGCACCCATTTATTCTTTGTTGTATGACCAGGAAAAAATGGGCGATATGTTCAAGGGGAAGGAGATCAGAGTTTCCTATCTTCAGAAATTTCCGAAGTTCCTGACCAAGCGATATCGTTGGCTGCTTTTATTTTTTCCAGTCATGGTGGAGACATTCGATTTGCGCGAATTTGATCTGGTCATTTCATCTTCTAGTGCTTGGTCAAAAGGCATTGTTACCAAGTTGAGTGCCACACATGTGGCGTATCTTCACTCTCCCATGCGTTTTGCTTGGGATTATTCAGATCAATACATCAAGGAAATAAAAGAAAAGAAAATTTCTTTCATCATAAGGTTTTTGCTGAACTATCTTCGAATCTGGGACCGCTTGGCGGCTGAGAGGCCGGATCATTTGGTTGCTAATTCTCAATATACTCAGCAAAGAATTGCCAAATATTACAGGCGAGACTCGGAAGTTATCCATCCACCAGTCACAAGAGAATTACGAATCACGAACCTTGCCTACCGGCAGGCAGGTCATGAATCAGGTGATTCAAAGGCTAACAGCTATTTTCTCGTTGTTTCACGTCTTTCTCCATACAAGAAAGTCGACATGGTGGTGGAGGCTTTCAATAAATTGGGATTGCCGTTGGTTGTAATCGGACAAGGGGAGCAAGAGGAGCACTTGAGGAAAATAGCCAAAAATAATATTAAGATATTGGGTTGGCAGAGTGAGGATGTTGTTCGCGAATATTATCAGCACGCTTCGGGATTTATTTTTCCATGCATAGATGACTTTGGAATCGCCCCAGTGGAAGCCATGCTCTCAGGTGTCCCAGTGATCGCTTTCAGGAAAGGCGGAGCATGCGAAACTGTCCAGGAGGGGATTACTGGAGAATTTTTTGATGCACAGACGGCCGAGGTTTTGGCAGACGGTGTGAGGAGATTCATATTGAACAAGGATGCATATAATAAGGATGAAATAATAAAACGAGCGGAAGAATTTTCCAAAGAAAAATTCAGTGAACAATTCAGCAGGTTTGTTGATGAAAAAATGAGAAAAGAATATTAATTTTTTGAAATCATAATTTCTAAGATGCAGTTTATCGGAAACAAAAAAATATCGTCAATACTGAATGTTTCCTTGAAAAAAGGTGTGCTTAATCATGCCTACATTTTTTCCGGACCTGAAAGGGTGGGCAAATTCACTTTGGCAAGAATGTTTGCATTGGGTGCTATTGGAGGAGGGGAATTCGATTTGGATGTTGATGTTGCAGACAAGGATGCTTTGCTTGATTTAATCGTGGTGAAACCGGAAATTGTGGAGAAAAATAAAGTATCCAAGCAGCGCGACATAGCGATTGACTCGATCAGGGAGGCAAAACTTAAGCTTAGTCTTTTTCCATATCGCGGAAAATATAAAATTTTGATAGTGGATGATGCTCATCGATTGAATGTGTCAGCGCAAAACGCTTTGTTGAAAATATTGGAAGAGCCGAATCCTACCACGATAATAATCTTGGTGACACATGAGATCGATAGGATTTTAGCAACTTTGCTTTCGCGTTCCCAAGTCGTAAATTTTTCCCTGGCTAGTGATCGGGAAATTTTGGAAAATGAAAATTTTAGAGATGTTGCTGCTTTGTCAATTGGCAGACCAGGACTTGCCAGATTGTTGCTGGATAATGAGGATGAAAAAAACTTTCGCCAACAGGCGCATGGTCAGTTCGAAAAAGTTATCACCGGTTCGATGAATGAAAGATTCACTTTGGCCGAAGAATATTCCAAGGATATTGTGAAAACTTTGGAGAAATTGAACATATGGATTTGGGAGATGAGGAAAAAAGCTTTGTCAGGTGCTGAGAATGAGTGGGTCAGTGCCTATGAAAGAATTGAAAAGATTCAAAATGTGTTAAGCATACTTAAGAGAACCAATTCTAATGCGCGTCTAATTTTGGAAACTCTATTTATGGACATGTGATAATTTGAATCATTAAGTTCAGTCAGATGAAATATTGTTAAGATCTATGGCACCTAAAAGAAAAACATATATAAAAAATTGCACTGGGGAAGGATGTGAATCTTCAGTTTTCGTTCAGTCCAATAAAATGATAGGAAAGGTACTTTTCTATGTCCTGCTGGTTTTATTTGTCAGTTCCCTTATTTTCATATTGTTTTTTTCCATGCAGATGCAGATCAATAATATTGAGATAACTGGGACTCATGAGCTTGATGCTCAAGTTTTGAAGAATAACCTGGAGAGTGATTTGCAGGGCAAATATTTGAACATTGTTCCGAAGAACAATTTCCTGTTCATTTCAACTGGCAGAGTTCAAAAAAAACTTCAGGAAGATTACAGAAAAATTCGTTCAGTTTCTGTGGAGAAAAAATTTCCAGACAGCATCACAATTTCCATAGATGAGCATGAAGCTTTGCTGGTTTGGTGCAGGTATGACACGGAATGTTATTTGTTGGACGAGGAGGGCGTTGCATACGGAAAAGCAGATTTTGACTCAGCTCAGCTCAGTCAAAATAATTTGCTCAAAATTGGAGATGATAGCGATTTGGAAGTTGCAATAGGTTCAAAGATCATGGATTCTGCATATGAAGGATATGCGCTCAGTCTCGAAGGGGCCTTGCAAAGTCTTGGAATTGAAGTTGAAGACCAATATTACACGCCGTCGCGAATGGCTGAAGAGATTAAGGTCAAGTCGACTAGTGGTTATTGGATTTATTTTTCAACACAATTCTCGCAAGAAAGCTCCATTAAGACATTGGCAGCTGTCCTCAAAAAAGAGATTCCCAAAGAAAAGATGTCTGAGTTGGAATACGTTGATCTTCGCAGTGAATACAAAGCTTTCTACAAATTCAAGGGTATTCAGAGTGCTCAACCAGACGGGAAAATCGTTGATTTGGATGAGAAAAAGAATTGAAGATTTTGGAGTCATATACAATGTATGGTTCCAACTATTTAGCT
>AMFJ01025457.1_pt1 | contig 19639 bp, 20 predicted proteins | sample 427208 | NCBI WGS metagenome assembly AMFJ01 (sample SAMN02954298, study PRJNA114691) | groundwater metagenome | biome: aquatic; feature: subsurface aquifer; material: sediment; isolation source: subsurface aquifer sediment | place: USA: Rifle, CO | collected 2008-08 | reverse complement strand
GAGACAGGATGTGTATAGAATTATGTGTCTATACCTTAGGGCAGAGACTGGAGCCCGTTGAAGTGGGTTTGTCCGATTTTAATATCCATCGTCTTTTACTGACTAGTTTTTTATTAGCCACTAAATATTATGATGATCTCCCTTTTACTAATAAATACATTAGTAAAACGGGTGGAATATCCACTAACGAACTCAATTCATTGGAAATTGAATTTCTTTCTAATATCAGTTTTACGCTTAGCATAAGCGAAAAAGACTATCGAGAATACCATGATGCATTTTCTAGTTTTCATGCAATTCAACCAGAAAATAAAAAAGAAAATGAAAGACATCCTGATAAAAAAACAAAAACATCACGCACTCATCATTACGCCAATTTTTTTAAAGAAAACGCCAACAATCAAGGCGGCATCACTGACGCCGAACTCAATTCAAATGGGAAGCGTCAAATAATCGCGAGTAATTCCTACTGATATTTTCATTCCACATTTTGCACTTGTTCGCGAATTTGTTCGATCAAGACCTTAAGCTCAACCGATGCACGTGTTGTATCGACATCAATGGATTTAGAACCTAACGTATTGGCTTCACGATTTAATTCTTGCATTAAAAAATCTAAGCGGCGGCCCACAACGCCGCCGTGTTTTAAAATACGGCGCACTTCTGAAATGTGCGAATCCAAACGCTCTAATTCTTCCGCTACATCAATTTTTTGAGCGAACAATACGACTTCTTGTTCAAAACGGCTGGAATCTAATTCAATTTTGGCATCATTAAAACGTGCGATTAAACGCGCGCGCTGTTGATTATAAATTTCAGGGAGTCGATGACGGACTTTACCTAATTCAACTTTCATACTTTCCAAACGCTGCAAAAACAATTGTTTTAATTCTTCCCCTTCGCGCATACGCGCCTCAACCAAATCTTGCAACGCTTTTTCAAGTAATTGAAGCACTGCATCTTGAATGGTTTCTAAATCAATTTCTGCAATTTGAAGCACCCCCGGCCATCGTAAAATATCCATCGTATTCACAGGAGATGCATGGGTTAGCATATCTGCAATCACCGCATTTGCTTCACACAATCCTTCTGCAAAATGCTGGTTAATCGTAAATCCAGCACCCGCTGCATCGCCCGGCTGAAAACGTAAATAACACTCAATTTTGCCGCGATGGATATAGTGCCGAATGCGCTCACGCATCGCAATTTCAAGCGCATGCAGTGTATCTGGCAAACGCACACTTAATTCAAGATAACGATGATTAATGGAACGAAGTTCACAGACCGCACTGCCAAAAGCGCCTTGTCCTTGTGCTCGCGCAAACGCTGTCATACTCTGAATCATTAGAATAGTTCCTCATTATTTTTAAAACATATTACCATATCGATCTTCTCCGTCTATAATATCGCTCTACTATCATGATTGACGAGAAGACCATGCGCAAAAGTAACCGAGCCAATAATCAATTACGTGATATCCTACTAACCCGTCACTTTACTAAACATGCAGAAGGTGCAGTCCTTGTTGAATTTGGTGATACCAAAGTCATTTGTACAGCAAGTGTTGCTTACGGCGTACCGCCTTTTTTAAAAGATTCTGGCCAAGGCTGGGTCACTGCAGAATATGGCATGCTGCCGCGCTCAACCCATGACCGCATGCCGAGAGAAGCAGCTAGGGGAAAACAAACCGGGCGCACACAAGAAATTCAGCGATTGATTGGACGCTCTTTACGAACAGCGGTTGATCTCAATGCCTTGGGTGAAAATACGATTACCATTGATTGCGATGTCATTCAAGCTGATGGCGGTACACGCACTGCAGCAATCACCGGCGGCTGCGTTGCATTATATGATGCGATTCAAAAATTAAAAACGCAGGGAAAAATTAAAAAAAATCCATTCAAACAATTGGTCGCATCGGTATCTGTCGGCCTTTATCAAGGTCAACCCATCATCGATTTAGATTATGAAGAAGATTCAAGCGCTGAAACCGACATGAATGTCGTTATGACAGAGCACGGCGGATTTATTGAAATCCAAGGCACCGCTGAAAAAGAAACTTTTCAACAAAACGAATTAGATCATTTGTTAGCGCTTGCAAAAGAAGGGATTGTTGAATTAGTCAAAAAACAAAAGATGGCGCTGGGGTGATAACAAACTTCTGGGTGTTCCTGCTGGGAAGGGAAGTTTTTCATTTTTGTACATGATTACGGTGTAGTTGACTTACGAAACAAATAGTTTACACTGTCGCCATAATTTTTTATATTGATTTTTTTTAAAACTAAAAAAGAGAATTTATTATGACTTTTTCAATAAAATATATTCCCATTAGTCTGGCTGGTTGTGCTATCCCTAACTAACAGTATGATATCGTTTTTTTCCTTTTTGTAGTCATTACCTAATGAGCAATTATTTATTACCCCGTCTTAAACCATGTGTAGAATTTTGTTCTGCTGACAAAAAAATATACTTTTTTAATGGGCCAATCGTTGCTATTGAGATGGATGATTCCTCCGAATTTATAACAGCAGCTTGTAAGTTAATGGACGGTAAAAAAAATTATACTCAACTTATGGAATTATTATCTTTTAATTTCCCAAAGGAGACGTCATATTTTCACCACTTGCTCGTTACGCTTGATGAAGCGAATTTATTAGAGGATTCTGCAAATAACGACCCTCTTGGTCTAAATGAGTATGATATTACTCGATGGGCACGTAATATTGAATTTTTTGGCACTCATTGCAAAGCAAAAAATAATAAATATTCTTATCAAACCAAATTAAAATCAGTTAAGGTAGTATTATTGGGATTAGGTGGTGTAGGATCTCACGCGCTATATGATTTAGCTGCTTTAGGTGTGCATAATATTCGAGGTGTTGACTTTGATAAAGTCGAATTATCTAATCTTAATCGTCAAATTCTTTATAATGAATCCGATATCGGTTGCTTAAAAACGGACGTAGCAAAAAATCGAATTTTGCAATTTTTACCTCATGCAAATATTGAATGTTTCAATAAAAAAATATCGTGTGCTTCAGACATTGAGCATATTATTTCTGGGCAAGATATTGTGATTAGCGTGCTTGATCAGCCGCGTGAAAAAATTATTGATTGGTTAAATGAAGCTTGTGTGAGAAGTAATATACCCTTTATTTGTGGTGCTTTTGATAGTAGATATGCTATTTATTATTCGGTTATCCCCGGGGAAACAGGTTGTATCGAATGTTGGAAAATGAGTGCGAAAAAATCCAGATTACTTTTCTATGATATGATTCAGAATAGAGGTTTTGTTGCATCGAATTCATTAAACGTTGCAATTTCTCCTCTTATATCCGTTTTAACTGGGTTAATATTAACTGAATTCCTAAAGATCGTCACCCATATAGGTGATTTACAATCGCTCGGTCGTTTATGTTCATTTGATTTTAATACAGCACAAACATCTATTATTGAATCTTGGGAAAGAAATTCTCTTTGTTCAATGTGCCAAGCGATAGTTATTACTTAATTTTCATTCATAGGCCAGAGTGAACGTGAAAGTTTTTTATATGGGATTTCAGCAATATTCATATTCCCCACACCAGGCGAAGAAACTCGAACTATATTGTTAGCAATGGATGAAAATGCTGCTCTGAAATGTTCAGAAGATTTTACTACAATAGCTCGTTTATCATCTAAAGTGATTCCCATGTTGGTCAGGGTATCTGGAGAGTAGATTTGGGAGCGTAGTGAATTAACAATGATCTCATTACCATTTATTTCTAAAACAGCTGCTTTTCCCAGCGGTAATGATAAATCAGAAAAAATTTGTGTGAGTTCAGAATTGAGAAACTTTACTTTTGCCTTGGTTATTAAAGGAGTGCCCGATAATGACCCGAACTTCCCGCCCAACGCAATAGATATCATTTGATTTAAACCCGCGTTAAATGCTTGTTCAACAACAGCAGGATCAAAAATTGTAGCGAATACAACGCTAGTTATGTGAGCGTCTAAAATTGCTTTGAGAATGAAAGTGGCATCCCCCATGCCGCCCAATCCAGGATTATCTGAAAAATCTGCAATCACTAACAACCCTTTTTCTGTCTGGCTTAAAGTAGTTTGTAATTCATTAATTGAAATTAAATCTAGATAAGTTTGTTCTCGCAACTTACGAAGCTCTTCTCCTAAATCTACAGCAATTGTTTTAGCATATTTACCTTCCGGATCTTGCGCAGCATCAGTATAAACCAAAATTTTTGCGCCAAGATCAGCAACATCCCCCCATATGAAGCCATGAATAAAAGAAATAGAAATAATTTTTGGATCGTTATGTTCAAGATCAAAAATTTGGTCGACAAATTCTTTTATAGGAGAACGACCAGTGGGAAATAAATTTATCATTTGGCAGTCATAATGATAATAATGCGCTTTAAGCTCTTTGAATGCAATTTTACGTGTTAAGTGATAAAGCTCCTTAGCGCGATCAGCTACGTCAGTGTGCGGGTACAACTTAAATGCAATGATTAAATCGGCGTTATCTGTCATTTTTTTTGTTAAATGAGCATGCAGATCAAGTTCAACTCCTATCGGAACATGGGCTCCTACAATTTTTCTCACGGATTCAATGATATCACCCTCACAGTCATCGTACTCTTCAGCTACCATCGCACCATGTAAATTTAATAAAACCATATCAACAGGTAATTGTGTCCGTAAGTCTTCTAATATTTCTTCTCTGTAATTTACGTAAACATCTTTCGGAACTGTACCTGCAGGTTCTGCAGCAACACACAATCCTTCTACATAAATATCACCGTAATGTGCCGAAAGTCTTTCAAATTCTACCATGGGAGCGCCCCAGAAATTAGGATTGATAGGATCCTGTCCACGAAAAGTTTTATATGTTTCCTCAAACATTTCCCGACTGGTTGGGACGGGGCTAAAGGTATTTGTTTCTGTTTGAATGCTTGCAGCATAAACTTTCATTGTGATATTCCTTGGAAGCTAAATCAATTTAAATGGATTATAATTAATACCAAAATCATAAGGGTCACTTTTTTCGAATTTTTTTAAGAAAAACATAATTAAAGTCGCAGGTATAGCGCAGATCGTTACAAATAAAATTTTGAACATAATGGAAGATCCGATCAAAAGCGCTAAATGCTTAAAACTTAATATGCCATAAAATAACATTGTTTGGGTGAGTAGGCAGTAAACAATAATTCCTAAGCTAGTTGCAAAAATAGATCTTAATATAAAATATTTTCCGTTTAATAAGATTTTCCATCGTGAAATAGCGAATGAATTCACAAAATCACCTACGGGTGTAGTAATTAAGCTGGTAAGAAATATTCTGAAAATATTTTTGGATAAAATTGAATTAGCCTGATTGTTGAATTCTATATTATTAAAATGGACATTGCCTAATATGTAGATACAGGCAGAAAAAATTCCCTCACAAATTAAACTAAACCAAATAATTCTTCTGGCACAGCTGTATCCATAAACCTCAACAATAATATCAGAAATTATATAGGTTGTAGTAAAAAAGAATACTGAACACGATACTATAAAATGAAAAATCCCTATTATGTAATAAACATATAGATAAGAAAGCAAATCCATAGTCAAAAAAATCATGCAAATCAACGGAAAGAGCGGATATTCTCTGTTTCTGGATTGAGTATCACATGTTTCAAAAATATTTTTTGGTAAAATTCTTTTTTCAATTAAAACTTGTTCTAAGGTCATTTTTTTTAAATCACTAGTTTTTATTTTTTCTCATTACATTAATATTTTTTGAAAATAATAAATCTTTTTTTTGTTTTTCTTCCTTAACCACACGTTCTGTTGCTACCGTATAGCCAATCATATGTGCATCTTTTTGGTGAAGACCTACAATAAATTTTTCATCAGAAGAAATTTCACTAGCAGTTTTGATAATAGGCTCTCTCTTTCCGCGTTCTTGAATTGCAAAAATAAGATGAGAATCATTTTCGGACAGTTTTTTAGCAAGAATTTTGTATTTGGGGGCATTGATTCCAAGATATCCTAAATAGGTCAAGGCTCGAATGTCTCTCTGAGAGAAAGAATCGGTTAAGTTATCGTTTGCTAGTACTTCTTCGGGTTTCATTCTGAATATTATTCCTTTTTTTATCATTTGTATCACTACGGTATAGCTATTATTATCATCTTGCTCAATTGAAAGAACGCGATAGGAGTGCTCTGGTAGACTTTTTTTTATTAAAGCAAAAGCAGGTTTACAACTTGACACGAATTTTAAAAACGAATACATAACAAACTGGATCATAATTGTTCTCTTAGTATTTATTATAAAGCTGTCTAGCTTCGACAAGTGTCGCAATAATTTTATCTTTTTTTCCAATAAGTCTCATCTTGAAAGCATTCAAGTCGGGATTTAAAGGTTTTAAGTATTTTTGATCTAGATCAATCAGCAACTGTCTGAAAACAGGAGTACTTGTTTCGTTCAATTGGACAAGAACATAACTTCTATCTTTAAATAATTTTTCAGGATCAAAAATTAACATACTATCAGGGGGAAATAAGGGCTCCATGGAGTAGTCTTGCAATATAGTAGCATACGCTTGATTGCTTATGTTACCTGCAAAAGGTATTTTTTCGTATTTATTTTCATCTATTAATTGAGGATGTTGCAATTCATCCCAAGGAATAAGAGGCAAATGTAGGATCTTTTTAAATAGAGAAACATTTTCTTTCTTTTTGATCAAGGAAATAAAAGGCTGTTCGCCTATTAATTGATCTATGGTAACTGAGAAAAAATCAGCGATAGGCATCAATGAAGACCGATAGGGTCTGGTTGATTTGCCAGTAATAAGTCGATGTATAGTAGGTGCAGGGATATTTACTTCTCTTGCTAAGTCAACGGGTCTCATGCCTTTATCGAAGAGTAGTTGTTTTAAAATCCCAGCTAATTGTAAATATTTTTTTGCCATGTGGTTGGTTTCTAGACTTAAGATTGAAGTTCAATCATATATTAATCCCTTAAAATTTTGAATAATTTTCGACTTACTATTACAACTTTAGTTGTAATAACAAGCCTAATAGCGAATAAGTGCGAGTTATAGTAATCGCGTTAAAATATTAGGATTATAAAAAAATGTAATTATTTTATAAATAAAAGTTGACCTAACCTTTAAAAAGTTGTAATTTAATTTCAACTTATTTATCTGTTATCACAGCTAATTTAGCTCATCAAAAACTCATATCTAAGACGCTATATTTTTACTTCCTTTTTGATAATGGCCGCGAGAATTTTATTTTAAGGAGAACGATTATGCCTAAGACGGACTTAGTGTGCTGCTTGTTACGAAAACATAATAGCAGGTTGTCGCGAATTCAGAGAATTTTATTGGAGATAAAGCTTTTTATTCATATTTGCCAAGAACTAACCAAAATTTTTAAATCTCGGTATAAGGAATATCAACGACTAGTTAAAACTGACTATAAACAGGAGGAAAATGTGTTTGATGTAAAACTGATGCAGGAAATGATTAAGGACATTTTATCAACAAATGAATATTCGCTCGCTGGAATGGCGACCTATACCCGTATACCAGAAGAAGTTTTATTTGATGTGGTCTCAGGTATGAATACTGACTTAACCTTTGAAACATCTAAAAAAATTTTTGAACTACATATTCTAGTAAGACCTCATCTGTATGATGAAATAATGCGTAAAATCGTGTCAGAGTATGCCTCTCCAATACAGTGAAATATACAGCAACAAGTCAACATATGTATGGAGATGTCACAACTAGCTTCAAACACAACCAGAAAAATTAACTACTGATCGATATCACCACTTTACCCTGTGCTTTTCCTGACTCTAATAAAGCATGTGCATCTGCAACTGTTTTTAACGTAAATTGATTAGGATCAATCAGGGGTTTTAATTTTTTCTGCTCCACTTGTTCAGCGATTTTTTTAAGTATTTCACCATGCATGCTGCGCCCTTCGTTGTTTAATAATGGTAACAACATAAAAACCACATGCAAACTCAATGCCTTATTATGCATGCCGCGTTTATGATTTTTTTCCGCGAAAAGCTTTTGATAGGGTATCTAAAAGAGTAGATGTATTGGGTTGGGATTTTCTTCCACTGAATAAACCGTGCTGGTTTAGTGGTGCGTGTGGTGTTTGGGAAGCCAATTGCTGCATCTGCGCTTTTTTAATCACTTTCATACCGTCCGCAGGCAACCTTGTTGCAAAATCGCTTCGTATGGCTAGAAAAGGCGTGGCCTCTTGCATCAAAGCATTCTTACCTACATCAAAAAAATTGTTTCTAAATAACTCTGTTTCTTGTTTTTTACGCAAATTCATTTTTATTTCTCCCAATCATTATTCCATTTCATTTTGTCGAGTCACGTCCTGTAATTCTTCTTTTTCACCCCAATGTTCCCACAGAAAATTAGCGATGGTTTCTTTGACAGCTTCCGTTGCAGGTCTGCCCATCAAATCATAATACCAAAATTTAAAAGGAGTTTTGTCAGTATCTACACAAAGCATTGATTTTTGACTGCCCAATTGATAGAGAACATAATGTTTTTCGGCAGCAAAAGTAGAATCATTCTTAGATTTTTCCAAGAATTCTTGCAGAATTTTTGTCAGTCCGTCCGGGCCCTCTGCAACAACATAATGATTTGTTGTATCCATTGCGTTATACCCCGCAGGTTAGAGAAAAATAAATACCTCACCCCTACTATCCATTCTAAGAAAACAACCTTAACATAGCCTTAATGCCCTGAATAATACCACAATTTAGAGTGATAAAGCATAATCAATTATTAACGGTGCATGATCAGAAAAACGCTGGTCTTTATAAATAGATACAGCCTTTACAGCGCCTTTAAGACCGGGTGTTAACACTTGATAATCAATCCGCCACCCCACATTTTTGGCCCAAGCCTGCCCACGATGCGACCACCAGGTATATTGCAGGGGTTCTACATTGATTTCCCGAAATGCATCAATAAATCCCATCGGGCCAAACAAATGGTCCATCCATGCGCGTTCTTCTGGTAAAAACCCCGAATTTTTTTGGTTTCCCCGCCAGTTTTTTAAATCAATTTGACGATGTGCAATATTCCAATCACCGCAAATAATCACTTCTTTATTGTTGCAGCGCGTTGACAAACAATCTGCATACCGTTTTAAAAAATCAAATTTCACTGCTTGGCGCAATTCACCACTTGTCCCTGAAGGTAAATAAAGAGAAGCAACACTGAGTTTATCAAAGGAGACTTCCACATATCGGCCTTCTTGATCAAAGGGAAGATATTGAATGCCTGTCACAACATCGATCGGCTGATGTTTAGTATAAATACCCACACCGCTATACCCTTTTTTTTCCGCAAAATGAAAATAACTGTGATAACCTGCCGGTTTAAATAATGGATCGGTGATATCCGTTTCCTGCGCTTTGACTTCTTGCACGCAAACAACATCTGCGTTTTGCTGCATCATCCAGTCAAAAAAACCTTTTTTCGCCGCAGAACGAATGCCGTTTAAATTCAGTGTAATCACTCGAAACATTATTGTCCTAATAAATTATTCAATACAGATTGTGCTTTTTCTTGCAATTCTTTATTGGATGTTCCTTTCAGCAATTTACCAACATCAGGTAATTTTTTCTCTAACTGATCTTCTATTTTTTGTTTAGCATCATCACGCACTTTTTCTAATTGTTTTACAGCAATCGCTTTACCTAAAGTGGCTGAATCCAATCGCACACTGGGATCTTGTAAATTGCCTTTAATCAGAACAGGAATTGTAATGCCATACAAATTCATCAGATTATCTTTTTGTTCAGATTGCGCTTTCAGTAAAGCAGATAATGTGTAATCCATTTTTTGATTCACTAAGTCAATCGATCCTTTTCCTTGAATGGTAAAACGCGGTGAATCTGATACTAAATCATTATTGGTTAGAACACCTTGATGGATAACTGCAGTCCCGGTTAAATTACCAAAATTAGTTCGATTATGATTGGTCGCTGTGATTGTTTGCTGCTTAACCAATTGATAGGCGCTATCCACTAAATATCCCAAATCAACGCCAATAATAGCGCCATCTTTAAAATTAAATCGGCTAGTACCATTTAAATTACCTAAAATCGCAGTTGAATCTTTACCCACGGTTGTCACATCAGCATCAAAATAAGCGGTGCCCGCGATTTTAATTTTTTGTTTGCCGCTACTTAAATCTTGCAATAAAGGTTCCGCTTGAATATCTGCTAATTTTGCTTCTAGTGCTATTTTAGGCAATGCACTATTTTGTAAATCAATCTTTGCTGTTCCCACCAAAGTACCCTGATATAAATTTGCAGAAAAAGGTGCTAAATCTAAGATATTATTTTGCATATGGAATTTAATTTTAAAATGATTCATGTTCAATTTAGCAGCTTCCAGAGATTCTATACTGATATCGCCTGTGGCATTAACATCTTTATTATCAATGGAAAAATTCACATCGCCGGAAGCATCTTTCGCTGCATCTAAACTATCTGCACGCTCTCCTATTGCTAAAAGCATTTCTTTTAAATCAAAGGGAATCACTTTTATTTCCCCATTCGTCACAGGATGTGCAATCAAATTGGATATGGTGAGTTTACCCTGCAATTTCATGTTAGCAAGCTGGCCTTGAAGATTGGTCCACTGTAGGATTTGTTGATCCAAATTAACTAAAACATCCCCTAATAAATAGATATTAAATTTTTTATTGTTCTTTTGTACTTTTGCCGAAAAATCAAGATGACGGAAACTATATATTTGCGTCGCTAAATTTAAAGCCGCATCACTTGATAAAACAACATGACCCGACATCGTAGAATTCGCAAAATCAAATGACGATTTAATCGGAAAAGGTTCTATAAGATTAATGTGTTTAGCATCCAATTCAAAATGATTGATGGTATATGATTGGTTTTCTACTTGATCTTGATACGTTACACTGGCATCTATCACATGAAGCCCTGCAATGACTAACCCTGCGAGCGGTTTACTTGAAGTAGATCCAGAAGAACTTTCTGGTGCTGGCGTTTCTGGCGGTGCTGATGAGGGCACCAAATTCCAATTTACTTGTCCTTTGCTATTTTTGACTAAGTGTAACTTTAATCCTTTCAAAGTCACGCCGCTTGATTTAATTTGCCTCTTGAACAATGGTAAAACGCGCACCCCCACAGTCGCACTGTCTATTTCAGCAAAAGTAGAATCTGCAAAGTTTTCTGGGTTATGCAATACCATCCGGCCTACATCAACCCCTAAATAAGGAAAAAAAGTCCAAGATAAATCGCCTTCAATCTGAAATTCACGGCCGAAGGCCTGGCTGATTTGCTGGGTTAACACCGGTTTTAATCGATTCGGGCTGACAAAGGTCATGAGCAAAATCACGGCCAATACAATGAGTAAAGCTAAAATAGCGATAAAAATACTGGTCAATTTTAGAATTTTATTCATTCCTGTATCCTCAAATGGAGCGGGTGATGGGAATCGAACCCACGCTATCAGCTTGGGAAGCTAACGTTCTACCATTGAACTACACCCGCAAACAAACTGGAACGAGTATATGCAATTTACTGATAAGGTCAATGGTTACACCTACTCATTCCTTTGATATTATACCGCCATGCAAACTTATCTTTTTTATGATATTGAATCAACAGGATTAAACAAAGCGTTCGATCAAGTGCTGCATTTTGCCGCCATTCGCACCGATCTTTCCTTGAAAGAATTAAAACGCTATGAATTAAAAATTAAATTAAACCCAGATATCATTCCATCACCCGCCGCCCTCTTGACCCATAAAATGGGCATCCATGAAATATTAAAAGAGGGGATTGGCGAATTTGAAGCCATCACAAAAATCCATCAATGGCTGAATGAACCGGGCACTATCAGTTTAGGATATAACACCCTAGGCTTTGATGATGAATTTTTACGTTTTTCTTTTTATCGCAATTTATTAAAACCCTATACTCATCAATTTGCCAATCGTTGCGGACGCATGGATATTTTCCCAATGACTGTGATGTTTTTTTTATTTAAAAAAAATAGCCTGACCTGGCCTGAAAAAGAAGGTCAAGTTTCACTGAAATTAGAAGATATCAATACAGCTAATCAATTTAGCCAAGGTAATGCACATAACGCGATGACCGATGTCGAAATTACCTTAGCGCTTGCAAAACGCCTTTGGCAAGAGAAAGAGATGTGGCAGTATCTTTCCGGCTATTTTAAAAAAGAAATAGATCATGAACGCATGCAGCCATTGCAACAAGATATCGCGCTGCTCATTAGCAATAAGTTAGGGAAAAAAAATTCTTTCCAGTCTCCCGTCTTATTTTTAGGAAATCATTGTCGTTACAAAAAATCGGTATGGCTTCGTTTAGATACAGAAACGCTCACAGAAACAACACTTGACTCCATTCCTGAAAAAACAGAAAGCATCCATAAAAAAACAGGGGAACCCAATTTTATTTTACCGATGAAAGAACGTTTTTTAACTCATTTAAATCCTGACCGGTTAAAAAAAGCAGAAGAAAATAAAGCATGGCTCGCTAAACATCCTGATATTTTTGCAGCAATTAAACATTATCACTTAAATTATCTTTATCCCTCTTTTCCTAATGTCGATATGGAAGCAAGTTTATATACCAAAGATTTTTTTACCCCAGAAGAAGAACTTTTTTGCAGACGCTTTCATGAAGCCTCCACCCATGAAAAAATCCGTTTGGCCGAACATACTCAAAACATCCGGCTGCATACACTCGCATTGCGTATTCTAGGCAAAAACTATCGAGATGCTTTACCCAAAAAACTTTTAGAACAATTTGCAGAATACTTAACTTTTCTTAATACAACTGACGAAGAAAAAATACCCATTGACTATAAGGGCCAAAAACGCCTGACTAAAACCGGTGTCATGAATGAGATTGCACTTTTAGAATCCACCTCCAATTTGGGCATCAAAGAAAATCAGTTACTTCAAGAATTGAGGGATTATATACTATAATTCTTGAAAATTGGTAACTTATATGTTACTATACGGTTATGATAAGAATAAAACAATACATTGATATTAACGGGTATTCTCCCTTCGATAAATGGTTCTTAAGCTTGAATAGCGCCGCAGCTGCCAAGATCACCAAAGCAATATACAAGCTAGAGCTTGGTAATTTTTCTGCTGTTGAAGGTGTCGGTAGCAGCGTATATGAACAGAAAATTGATTTCGGCCCGGGTTATAGAGTGTACTTTGGCAAAGACGGCGATGAAATCGTCATTCTTCTTTGTGGCGGCACCAAGAAACGTCAGTCTAATGACATCAATCAAGCCAAGGAATATTGGCAGGATTACAAAAAACGAAAGAAACAGTAGAGGTATATATGCCATTAACTAAAGATTTTAAAACAACTGTCATGGCTCGTGCGCATCGAGATAAAGCATTTTGCAATGCAATGCTTACTGAAGCAATTAATGAATTATTAACCGGGGATATTGATCTTGGAAAGGCAATTCTTCGTGATTATATTAATGCAACAATTTCTTTCGAAATTTTATCTACCATGCTTAATAAAAACCCAAAAAGCTTAATGCGTATGCTAAGCCCAAAAGGCAATCCAACGAGTAAATCTTTTTTTGATATTGTTCATGCAATTCAGAAATTAAAAAAGATGAAAATTCATATTTTACTAAAATAGGCTCCTCCTGGAGTTAATGGATCAGCTCTACATGAACTTGTTATTTTATGATATCTTCATAGGAACTTTACTGGTCTTAACTCTTACGGGTAATACATGAAACAATTGGGTCATATCCTGATAACCCTATTACTGGCCATTTGTATGACAGCCAGCATGGGTGCCGTTGATACCACAAACCCGCAAACTCCGCCTGAAGGGCGTGTCTGGAACCTTCAAGATGCAGATATTTTAAGTATCATTAATGAAGTTTCTCTAGAAACTGGTAAAAATTTCGTTGTCGATCCGCGCGTGACCGGCAAAATTTCTCTCGTATCCAGTAAACCGATTAAACCCAATGAAATTTACCAAGTCTTTTTATCCGTTTTGGAATTATTAGGTTATTCAGCGATTCCTTCGGGCAATGTCATTAAAATTGTTCCCAACATAGAAAGCGCTGAATTTGCTTCTAAAATAGCTTCTCGCTACAACCCGGGGAAAGGGGATGAAATTGTTGTTCGTGTCATCCCCCTTGATAACATTTCTGCTAATCAATTGATCCCTGTCATTCGCCCGCTTCTCCCGCAATGGAGTAATGTATCTGTTTATACGCCAGGAAATGTATTGATCGTATTAGGCCGTGCCTCTAACATAGAACGCATCGTCAATATCGTGCGTAATATCGATCAAACAGCCGCAAATAATATTGATGTAGTCCCTTTACACAGAGCATCAGCTTCACAGCTTGCAACTGTTTTAAATAATTTGCAAAATGCCGCGCGCGCAACAGGCGACATGCCGCAAGTATCCATCGCTGCTGATGAGCGCAGCAATAGCATTTTATTAAGCGGCAATCGATCAGCACGCTTACATACCCGATTTTTAATTTCGCGTTTAGATACACCATCAAGTGGTGCTAAAGGAAATACCGAAGTTATTTATTTACGTTATCTTCAAGCCGCAAAATTTGCACCACTCTTAGGTAAGATTGCACAAAATATGCTGGGTAAAAACGTTGAAGCAGATAGCAGTGAAAGCGCCACAAATATCACGAATATTGCACCTCAATCCGGAAATCCGAACACCCGTTCAAAAGAGAAAACACCTGAAAACCGCACCAACATTCAAGCAGAACCTAACACCAATGCCATTATTATCACAGCCCCTCCTGCTATGATGAGTGCACTCCGGTCGATTGTTGCAAAATTAGATATTCGCCCTGCGCAGGTGTTAGTAGAAGGTATTATTGTTGAAATCGATGAAGGTAATTTAAGAGATTTAGGTATCCAATGGGGACAATTAGGCGGCACGGGTAATCCCAATAATCCTAATTCAAGCCCGACTTCGCCCACCAATTATCCGATTCCAGGCGCTGGCAACGTAGGCCTTATTCCGCATACTAATATCTCTGCTATCTTAAGTTTTCTCGAAAGTATTTCGGGCACTAATATTTTATCAACACCATCCATCGCCGTATTGGATAATCAAAAAGCCATTTTAGAAATTGGTCAAGATGTGCCGATGCAAACAGGTACTTATGCAACAACAGGCGGCACAAACACTGTCGCTCCTTTCAATACCATCGAAAGTAAACCGGTCACTTTAAAATTAACCGTGACACCGCAAATTAATTTGGGCAATGCCATTCGTCTTGTCATTAAGTTGAAAAATGATTCTCTACAAAACCCGAATCAACCTGGATTAAATCCCATTATCAATACCAGCAGTATTCAAAACTCTGTCATTATTAATAGCGAAGATGTGTTAGTGCTCGGCGGTTTAATCAGTAATAGTGTCACTGAAACCAACAACAAAATTCCTTTTCTAGGTGATATCCCTTTGTTCGGCAGAATCTTATTTTCTCAAAAAAGCCGGCAAATCAGTAAACGAAATTTATTAGTTTTTATCAAACCGACTATTTTACGCAATCCTGATGAATCTTCCCTCATTACCAATACAAAATATGATGTGATGCGTCAAATACAATTAAATTGGCAAGAAAATTTAATTAAAACAACACCGACCAAAGCACCGAACGTATTACCTTTATGGAAAAATAACACAGTACTGCCAAAACCTTTTGAGGCAGAAAATTAATGGCAGCCTCTCAAAATCCTATTTCTTTTGCTTTTGCAAAACGATATGGCGTCTTATTTACAGGCATTGAAAATAATCAAGCAAAAATTATTTATCGTGATCAACCTGCCACGGCTATTTTTAGTGAATTACGCCGTTATTTTGATTTACCACTTTCAATTCAGCATGCTGATGAAACACATTTTAATAAATTATTGGTAAAAACATACGAAACAGATAGCAGTACCGCTATGCTGTTGGCAGAAGATATGGGTGAATCGATGAATTTATTTGATCTCATTCATGAATTACCAAAACCCGAAGATTTGCTTGAGCGGCAAGATGATGCACCGATCATTCGTTTGTTAAACGCTTTATTAAGCGAAGCTATTAAAGAAGGTGCATCGGATGTTCATATTGAAACATTTGAAGACCGCGTAATGATCCGCTTTCGCATAGACGGCATATTACGCGAAGTGCTTGAACCGCAGCGGATCTTAGCACCTTTAATTGTATCGCGTATTAAAGTGATGGCAAAATTAGACATTGCTGAAAAACGATTACCGCAAGATGGGCGCATTACATTACGCATCGCGGGCCGTGCTGTCGATGTTCGTGTCTCCACCATGCCGACAAGTCATGGCGAACGGGTGGTTTTGCGTTTGCTGGATAAACAATCGGCGCGCCTTGATATGGCAGATTTAGGCATGATGCCGCACACGCTGCAATTAATGAAAAAATTAATTGCACTGCCGCATGGTATTATTTTAGTAACAGGCCCAACGGGTTCTGGAAAAACAACCACACTTTATGCAGCCCTTTCATCATTGAATAGCCATGTCAGAAATATTTTAACGGTAGAAGATCCGATTGAATATGATTTACCGGGCATTGGTCAAACACAAGTAAACTTCAAAGTGAATATGACATTTGCTAAAGGATTACGTTCTATTTTACGGCAAGATCCAGATGTGGTGATGGTCGGTGAAATCCGTGATGTAGAAACTGCGCAAATTGCCATTCAAGCGAGTTTAACAGGGCATTTAGTATTATCCACTTTACATACCAATAGTGCGGTCGGTGCCATCACCCGTTTAGATGATATGGGCATTGAATCATTTTTATTATCATCCAGTTTAGTTGGCGTACTCGCGCAGCGATTATTACGTTTACTCTGTCGTCATTGCAAAAAAGGGGTGCCTGCAGATGCAACGGAATGCGCACTGCTCGGTGTATCTGAGAATCCGGCACCTATTATTTATCATGCAGTCGGATGTGCTGAATGCCGGAACAATGGTTACAGCGGGCGAAGCGGTGTTTATGAACTCATTGCAATTGACGATAAACTGCGCGCGATGATTCATGACAAACGCCCCGAAGCTGAACTGAAAAAACATGCCCGCACTTTATTTCCAACCATTCGGCAAGATGGCTATAAACGCGTGCTTGCAGGCGATACATCCCTTGAAGAAGTATTGCGCGTGACAAGTGAAGAATAGTATCACGGCCTCTTAACAACTGCTTCCGGTACAAATTCAGCGGCATTAGCATTTAAAGAGCTCACCTTCTTTTCCTTTTTAGGGGAAAGAGATGTTATCTGCCTAAACATTGTGAGGTACGGGTTTTCTGCAATACCCGATGATACATTCGCAATAGGCTGCTTAGGAGCGTGCTCTACTTTAATGTCGTTTGCTCGTTTAATAAAGTCTGCTATTTCGTCTTCAGTATAATAGCTCTTTTCGATACATCTGATTGCATTGTTAAAAACAACTTCAGGATTATCATAAAAAATTTTAGTACTACCCATCTGTATATTGTAAAGAGTTACAATCTCCTCTGCAATCTCCTGGTCCTTTTTTTCAAAAATGGAAAGATGCTGATAATATTTAGTTAACACTTCTAAAACAATTTCTAGATCATGAAAAGAATTTTTTTCAAAAAGCTCTATTGCAGCAGCGTATATGCCATGATTTTCTAACATACGTTTTTCTGCTATCCCTAGTAACTTCTGGACATGTTTATTACAAGAACTAGAATAACCGATCTCCAAGAATACCAAAAATAAGTTGCTAATCAGATATGCATTTGTTTTTTCAAAACACTTGGGGTTGTCTAATTTTAAAAATACATCAAAAGCTTTCCAAAATAAGCCTAAAGCCACGTATGGATCTGGCTTAAGGCTTACCGCAATAATACGTAACATCAGAGCATAAGAAAGACTATCTGCTATTGCGGAAACATTTGGCTCGTTAAATATCAAGAGGGCTAGATTGACTTTATCAATGTCATTACTTTCCACCATGTCATTAAGCCTATCATTCAATGTATCCACATCCAGAGGTAATACATCGATAGAATGAGATGTATTTATCCGTTTTTTTTTGCCCCGTTTTTTTCCGGGAGGACGTATATTCATCAATGTCTCCAATAGTGATGTCGCATTTTATGCTAGATAATAGATAATTCAAATAAATATTGTAACTTTCTTGATCCATTTGCTTTAAAATCTGGCGCTGTATTAGAAAGCATAATCCCTATACAATAAATGAGTTAAGAAAGGTGGGAATAGACATTCATGGCAGCGTTTCACTACCAGGCATTGAATGCAGCTGGCGATAAACAAAAAGGGTTGATTGAGGCAGAATCGGAAAAACATGCCCGTCAATTGCTGCGTGCCAAAGGGTTAATCCCAATCAACATCAATGCCGTGCATGAAAAATCTTTAAAATCCAACCCGATTTTTACTAAACCTTCACGCAAACAAAGCATGAATATCCAAGAATTAGCGCTGATGACACGTCAATTTGCGACATTACTTTCAGCGGGGCTGCCCATTGAAGAAGTATTAACTGCCGTTTCCGAACAAACTGAAAAACCGCGCACGAAGGGATTAATTTTAGCGGTGCGTAGTAAAGTATTAGAAGGCCATTCATTAGCAGGTAGTATGCGTGACTTTCCGAATGCATTTTCAAATTTATATTGCGCAACCGTACAAGCGGGCGAAAAATCAGGGCACTTAGATGTTGTCTTGCAGCGATTGGCGGATTATACCGAACAACAATATGCCATGCGACAAAAAATCATGCATGCACTGATTTATCCTGTCATTATGATTATGGTTGCCATCGGAATTGTCGGGTTTTTATTGGAATATGTTGTGCCGAAAATGATTGCCGTGTATAGCAATATTAATCAAACGCTTCCTGGTATGACACGCATTTTAATTGCGATCAGTTTAGGGATCAAAAGTTACGGACTTTATTTTTTATTATTGTTGATCGCAGTCATTTTTTTCATCCGCTATCAAATGAAACATCATATTTCTTTTCGAGAAAAAACCCATCGTCTCCTGCTCAAAATTCCTGTGCTTGGAAATGCCATTAAAGTCATTAACACCGCACGTTTTTCTCGCACGTTTGCCATTTTATCATCTGCAGGGGTCTCTGTTTTAGAAGCAATGACAATATCATCTGCACTCATTACCAATTTACCTATTAAGAATGCGGTTTCAGAAGCAGTCAACCGTGTACGCGAAGGTGCCAATATTAATTTAGCGTTAAAACAAACTACATTTTTTCCACCGATGAGTCTTCATTTAATTGCAAGCGGAGAAGCGAGCGGACAACTTGAAAAAATGTTAGAGCGCGCCGCAAACAATCAAGACGCTGAAATTACGCGCTTAATTGAAACAAGCCTTGCATTATTTGAACCTGCGATTATTTTATTGATGGGCGCGATTGTGTTATTTATTGTGTTAGCCGTGTTGTTGCCGATATTTCAGTTGGATCAGTTTACGGGGTAAAGCAGTTTATGTTACTCACTCATGTTATAAGTAATTTGTTGATAAAAAAGCTGTCACTGTTGTAAAGG
>AMFJ01033485.1_pt1 | contig 19651 bp, 24 predicted proteins | sample 427208 | NCBI WGS metagenome assembly AMFJ01 (sample SAMN02954298, study PRJNA114691) | groundwater metagenome | biome: aquatic; feature: subsurface aquifer; material: sediment; isolation source: subsurface aquifer sediment | place: USA: Rifle, CO | collected 2008-08 | reverse complement strand
CTACCTGTCATGAAGATTGGTTCGAGATGACGGAGAGAATAAAAATTTCTAAATTTTCCCAACCAAATCAAGTCCCGGCTTAAGTGTTTTGTCTCCCGGATGCCACTTTGCAGGGCAGACCTGGCCGTTATTTTCACGCACGAATTTTGCTGCTTGAAGTTTGCGTAAAAGTTCTTGCCCGCTGCGGCCAACGCTGTTGTCGTGAATTTCTATTGTTTTAACTTTGCCATCCGGATCAATTATGAAACTGCCGCGAAGCGAAAGGCCTTCGTTTTCAATATAAGTCCCAAATGCTCGGCATAGATTTCCTGTTGGATCAGCAAGCATTGGGAAGCGGATTTTTTTTATTGCTTCGGAATTGTCGTGCCATGCTTTATGCGCAAAAACAGTGTCAGTGCTTGCGCTCAAAACTTCCGCGCCAAGTTTTTGAAACTCGTCATACATTTCTGCGAGCTCCTCGAGCTCTGTCGGGCAAACAAAAGTGAAGTCGGCTGGATAAAATACCAACGCGACCCATTTTCCGCGCAAATCGCTCAAGTTAATTTTTTTAATTTTTTCGTCCTGAAACGCTTCCAGCGTTATGTCCGGAACCTCGCTGTTTATTTGAATCATATTTTTTGTTTAAGAGTTATTGCGGGAAGGGGGATCTCAAGCGATCCCCGCGTATCTCCTCTTTGTCAGTTGGCGGGTTGTTTATTGCCGGCGTTTTGCGCCAGCATCGCTGTGCGCTTCCGGAGTCGTTCGCGCATCGCCTTGTTGCGTATCGGCTGACTTGACCGCACCTCGCGGGCGCCTAACAAGACCACGGTGAGGGCATGTTAAGCCATGCTGTCTTGATGAGTATTCGTTTCCGCACTTGCAGTGGATGTTTTTGATGGATTCGTCGTACACGCGCTTCTCCTTGTTGTGGCCCTCCAGTAATAACTCTTGACTGGCTTATTGTATAAAAAAATGCTTATTTTGGCAAATATTTTAATAAATCGCGTAGGAGACGGAAATACAGCTCCCTGTCAATTTTTGAAAATTTTCTTTTTAAATTCTTCAAGTTTTTTTGGTTCAAGTTTCATTTTGAGAATGTTCATTACCAGTTCTTTTCCGCTGAATTGCTCACTTGTTACGATTTCAACAAATTCTTCAAAACTTACCGGTTTGACTATGATTTTTTCTCCGGCGTCAAGTTTTTGTTCTGAAACTTTTTTGCAATTTCGCGCGATATATAGATGAATCGTCCAGTCAATTTTTGTTATTGGTTCCCATTTATTTATCAGTTCCCAATCATCAGAGGCAGTTCCAGATTCTTCCAGCAGTTCGCGTTTAGCGCTTTTAAGCGGTTCTTCACCGCTTTCAACGCGTCCGCCAAAAAGCGTGTAGAATTTGCCTTTGGTCGGCTGTTCTTCGTCAGAAATCAGTATTTTGCCGTCCGAGACAGCTATAATCTGCGTTGTATCCGGCCTTTTTATCATTTCAAATGTTTTTGATGTTCCGTCATAAACATCCTGTTCCCATTGATAAACATCAAACATTATTCCGCTGAATACTTTTTTGGCTTGCGCGGGAATTTTCATAGAGTTGTTTTCTTTTCATGAAGTTTATGCTATTTTGCGCTCATGAGCAAGAGGCCAAAAATTATAGTTGTCCTTGGCGCGACCGCAAGCGGAAAATCAGCGTTGGCTTTGCGATTGGCAATTGAATTCAATGGCGAGCTTGTTTCTGCTGATTCTCGCACTGTGTATCGCGGGCTGGATATTGGCACAGCCAAAGACACCGCACAAACTCTCGGCAGTATTCCTGAATACCTGATTGATATTGTTGATCCGGATCAGGAATTTTCTGTTGCTATTTGGAAGAACAGCGCAGAGCAGGCGATTGATGAGATTATTTTGCGCGGCAAAACGCCAATAGTTGTTGGCGGCACTGGTTTGTACATTCAATCGCTTGTTGATAATTTAGAACTGCCGTCTGTTCCTCCGAATCCAAAGCTTCGCTTGCGTCTTGAAAAGTTGAACATTGATGAGCTTGCGGAGCGGTTGCGCAAGCTTGATCCAGAAGGCGCTGAAGCGGTTGATTTGAAAAATCCGCGTAGAATCATTCGCGCAATAGAGATTCTTAATGCGCTCGGCGGATCTCTGAAAGAGCATCGCAAACTTGGCGAACCAAAATATGAATTTTTGCAAATTGGAGTTCAGGTTGACCGTGCGGAATTATTCCGTCGAATTGACGCGCGGGCAGATGATATGATCGCGCGCGGGCTCTTTGACGAAGTGCGCTGGCTTGTGCAGAAATACGGTGCGAACGCTCCCGCCATGAACGCGCTTGGGTATCGTCAGCTTGTTCCATGCGTGGAAGGGAAGAGCGAGCTTGTAGAGTGCGTTGTTGAATTGAAACGCGAAACAAAACAGTATGCGAAAAGACAGATGACATGGTTTAAGCGAGACAAGCGGATTGTGTGGACTGAATCGTTTGGTGAGGCGAGAAACAGCGCTATAGATTTTTTGAAGTATAACAAGTTAAATTGAAAATAAAAACACTCTCATGCTACATAGTATGGGAGTGTTTTTATTTTTGCTTTCATGCTTCATAGCATGGAAGTGAAATATTCAAAAATAAGGCCTTTTTGCTATTTTTTCAAGTTCACTCTTTCTCTAGCTCAACAAGCAGCATATTCTTCGCCATTGCCGGATCAACTTTTCCTTGGGTCTCTTTCATGACCATGCCAATAAAAAACTGAAGCAGTTCTTTTTTGCCTTCCTTGTAGCGCTTTGTCTCGTTAGGATTATTATTTACTACATTCAGCACAGCATTTGCGATTTCTCCTGCGTCAAGCGAACCGCCAAGCATGCTGTCTTCCATTATTTGAGATGGATCTTTTTCGCTCTCAACCATTTGATGCAGAACAGTATTTGCTGATTTTGTGTTTAGTTGGCGCATTGCAACAAGCTTTATAAATTCAGCAAAATTTTCAGGAGTTATTTTTGAATCCTTCCATTCAATTCCGCGTTCGTTTAGTTCTCCTTGCAATTTTGAGAGCATCCATCCGGAGACAAGATTAGCTAGCTTGCGTTGGTCAAATTCTTCAACCCCTTCTGATGAAAGCCATGCACTCAATTCAGAAAAAACTTGTTCCGTAAAAGCTGCAATGTCAGGATCAGCAACGATTTGCCTCGCGTCCTCGCTTCTAAGCCCATACTCGCTAGTAAATCTTGCTCGTTTTTCCCACGGAAGCTCTGGAACAAGAGTTCGCGCATTTTGTTCTATTTCGCGCAGATCAAAAGCCGGAATATCCGGTTCTTGAAAATATCTATAATCAGCAAGCCCTTCTTTTTCACGCTGTTCGATTGTTTTTCCAGTGTCATCATTCCATCCGCGTGTTGTTTGGGTTAGCGGAGGCGTGCCGTCAAGCCAAAGTTTAGTTTGCCGTTTGATTTCGTATTCAAGCGCGTGTTCAACCGATCTAAAAGAATTAAGATTTTTTATTTCTGTTTTTTGGTTAAGAGTTTGTGATACAGCGTTTCCTCGTTCATCAAGTTCGCGCAAAGAAATATTCGCGTCGCACCTCATTTGTCCTTTTTCCATATCAGCATTAGAAATTCCAAGTTCGCGCACAAGCGCCTGAAGCTCTTGCAAAAACACTCTTGCCTCGCGCGGAGTTCGCAAATCCGGCTCTGTTACAATTTCTGCAAGAGGGCAACCGGCGCGATTAAAGTCAGTATATGTTTGCCCGCCAGCATGCAAATTTTTTGCAGCGTCTTCTTCCAAGTGCAGGCGATGAATTCGAACCTTGACCGCCTCTCGTTCGCCTTTTGGCACCTCAATTTCAAGAAAGCCGTTTCGCATTACCGGCTTGTCATACTGCGAAATCTGATATCCCTTTGGCAAGTCAGGATAAAAATAATGCTTTCTGTCAAATTTTGACAGTTCTGTTATTTGGCCGCTTAGAGCCAAGCCGGCAAGCACCGCCATCTTTATCGCTTTTTTGTTTGGAACAGGAAGCGCGCCGGGATGCGCCAAACAAACCGGACACACATGCGTGTTCGGTTCTGTTTGTTCTTGCGAACCGTTCGCGCAGCCGCAGAACATTTTTGACGCTGTCTTCATCTGCACATGAATTTCCAATCCGATTATCGTTTCAAGGTTCATACTTTAGGTTTCATTAATTCCCTTAACAATATCAGCATATATGAAATTCCAAAAGGAATAAAGAGCGTGCTTATTGCAGTTGAAACAATGTCCATCCAAACAGGCGCGTTTTTTGAAAGATCAGCTGTTATTTCCCCGGTTAATATGCTGATCGGAATGATAATTGCAAATGTTGCAATTGTATAAACCGCGAATATTGAGAAAAAGCCCAACAAAAGGCGCCAAGTAACAGCAACAAGCCGCCCTTTTGCAAGCTCCATTGATTGTCCCATTGCTCTTAACGGCCACGCGCCTGTCAGAGCGGAAATTGCAGGTGCAAACGCGAACCAGCCGGCAAAAATAATAGCAGGGAAAATTAAAAGCATTAATCCTGAAATTTCCGCAAGCGCTACAAGTATTGCTGTTGCAACGAACGCAGGGAATCTTTTGTTTGCAGAAGCGCTTAAGTCGCGTGCGCTTATTGCTTTTTTATTTAAAATTGAATCTGTGTAAATCAAAAGAAGCAAACTTATCCAAAGCAAAGAAACAAGCACTATCGCATTTAACGCTGTGTCTGCGTACGGTTGAAATCTGCCAAGAGGGCTTCCAAACAGCTGGACCGAGATCAGCAAAAAATAAGGCGCAAGCGGCCACGCAGCGTAACCTATGAGAGTTTTGAAGTGCAATAATGTGAATCTGATCGTGCCAGCGCCTATTTCAGAGAAACGCATCATAGTTTTATGAATTTTTCTTTAGTCCTTCAAAAACGCGGTAGCCGATTATTGTTGTTATTGGCAAAAAGATCACTGTAACAAATTCTGCCGCAATTACGCGGACAGATGTTATTTGCAGTCCCGCAAATGCGAGCCCTAATACATTTATAATAACAACGTGCATTATATAGGCAGCGAAATACACAAGCAAAAACGGCACAATGAGCCGCCAAAATGTTTTCCACCAGCGCCCGCGCACAAGAGCAATGCTTGATTTAAGCGCGTCAACGCCTTTCTTTTTTTCCAGCAGCACAAAAAAACTGCTGAAAAATAAAGAGATTGAAAATTTAAGCATTACAAGTATTGCGATGATTGTTCCTGCGGTAATAAGGATCATTGATAATAGTTTAAGCGATGAATTGTTTGCGCCAATGCTTAATACAGCTCCTGGAATCAGCCAAATTGCGCCAGCTAAAATAACCGCAATAGATGTTAAAACAATAACCCACAAGTGCGGAAAAAACATGCGCCAGCTAAAATCTGAAAGTTCCTTGAATTTATTTGCGTATTTTTCTGTTGGTTCCGCGATTGCTTTAATCAGCATGTTGCTAACCCAGATGCTTATTGCAGGAGCGATAATCAAGTTGGATAAAATTACCAAAACAAAACCAAGTATGGCGCGAAGGTCCCATACCTGCGATTCTATCGGATAAACAAGCACGGCCGCGAGCTGAAACACTGCGGTAATCAGCATCCATGCGCTTATTTTGATAAAGTAAATAAAAGAAGACGAGTATTGCTCCCATGATTCGTCAATTACTTGTCCGACATTCAGCATTTTTGCCATATTTTTTGTTAATTATTAGTGAAAGAAGAGATAATGCGTTATTTTTCATTTCTTGTTTTGTTCCAGAGACATCTATTTTGTGAATTTTTGTGCCGCGTTTTTCAAACATTTTTTTAAACCATTGGCTTTTGTATCTTTTGTCTATTAATTTTTGATACGCGAGTTTGTCAAAAATTGCATTGTCTTTTTTGCTGACCCGTCCGCTTAAACGCCGCATTGCAATCGCCGGATTAAGATCAGTGATAATCAGATGATCCGGTGCATATTTTAGGGCCAGTTTATTCCCGGGAAGTTCCAGCACGATTTTTAGTGGAAGATTCTCGTGCTGCACCGGCTGATAAACTATTGAGGTGCACACGCCCCTGTCTTGCAGAACTATTTTTCCCATTGCAAGCGCTGGTAATACAACGCGCTTGTAATGCACTAATCGGTCAAGCGAGAAAGCGTGCGCTGTTTCCAGCGGAGTATACGCGCGCTTGTTTTTGCTGATGATTTCGTTTCTTATTGCAGACCCAGTCCACGCGTGCGTTGGTTCGGCTGTTATTATTACATCTGTTTTGCAAAAATCATCTTCGCATGGGAGCATGTTGTGTTTTTTTGTCCACGCAACAGCATCAAAAATTTTATAACCCGTTTTTTCAAGCTGTTGCGCCATTGATGACAAAATAGTGCTTTTTCCGCTTCCGTCAATGCCGTCAATTATTATGAATGTTCCTTTGCGGTTCATGTTGTGCTTTGTTTCGTTGTTTGGCGCAGTAAATATTATACCAGATTATCCGGTAGATCCGAAGCCGCCCCTGCTTGTTTCGCTTATCGCGTCAGTTTTTTCAAATTCTGTTTTTTCCACAGGCATAAATAGGCCCTGCGCCAATCGCTCATGTTTTTGTACAGTGTATGGCTCGGCTCCAATGTTTCGCACAGCGAGCAGAATCTCGTCGTTCGGCCCGCAGTAATCAGTATCAACCACTCCGATCCCGTTTGCGAGAATCAGATTCTTTTTGCTTATTGATCCTCGCGCCGCTAGAATAAGCGAGTATCCGTTTGGTACGCAGATTATAAGTCCTGTGCGCAAAAACTTCGTTTCGTTTGGCGCTATTATTTGTTCTTCAACAACCGCTAAATCAAAACCAACAGAGCCGGCGGTTTTATATTCCGGCATGACCGCATCTGGATGGCAGAGTTTTACATTTATATTCATAGCTTGCATTTATTTGCGTTCGTAACGCACGAATCTTAAATCGTCTTGTTTTACATTTGATGCAATGCGCCACATTTGCGGATCAATATTCGGGAAAACAGTATCGCCTTCGTAATCACGATCAAGATGCGTAATTTCAAGCGCGTCCGTGCGGTCAATTGTTTGCCGATATATTTCCGCTCCGCCAATAATGCAAATATCTTGATCGGACAGTGATGCGAGTGCGCTATCAACGCTTTGAAAAACAAGTACGCCATCTGGAGCTGTGTAATCCGTCTGCCGTGTTATTACAACATTTGTTCTTTTTGGAAGCGGTGTCCCGAGCTTAGTGACGATTGATTCAAATGTTTTGCGGCCCATCAGAACTGTTTTTCCGCGTGTGAGCTCGCGAAAGCGTTTAAGATCTTCAGGAATATCCCAAGGCAGTTCATTGTTTTTGCCAATGACGCCATTTTTTGCAACAGCGGCGATAATTGTAATCATATTTTATTTCAGACAGCAATTTCAAAAGAAATTTTAGGATGGCTTTCGTAATTAACAAGTTTTGTGTCTGTGAACTGCCAGTCAAAAATTGAATTGAATGGTTCTGTAATAATTTTCGGCAGGGGATAAATGTTCGGATCTCGACTAAGCTGTTCTCGCGCTCCGTCAATATGGTTTTCGTAAATATGCACATCGCCCAAGAATCCGACCAGCTTGCCTTCTACAAGACCTGATTCTTTTGCAAGCAAGTGCAAGAGCAGTGCATAGCTTGCAATGTTAAAAGGCAGGCCGAGCATTGTGTCAACCGAACGCTGATTCCAGAGCAGATTCAGCTTGCCGTTAATTACAGTAACTTGAAATGCATAATGGCATGGCGGCAGGGCCATTTTGCCTTTTGCAGCAGGGTTCCATGCGCTTACAATCATACGTCGGTCATGCGGGTCGTTTTTGAGTGCATTTACTAAATATTCCAGCTGATCAACACCGCGATCAATATGGCATGTGTCCCAACTGTTATATTCAGCTCCAAAGCGTCTCCATTGGAATCCGTACACTGGCCCTAAGTCGCGTTCCTCGGCCATGCGCATTTTTGACTGTTCGTCGTGCCCGTATGGAGCTTTTTCCGGATTCGCCCATTCGTCCCAAATATGATTACCTCGCTCTTGCAGCCATTTTTTGTCGGTCAGGCCTTTTATAAAAAACTCCAGTTCGCTGGCAATAATTTTGAACGGCATTTTTTTCGTAGTTAGAAGCGGAAAACCAAGAGACATATCATGCTCAAACATAGCACCGGCAACAGTATATGCCGCTATTCCTGTGCGGTTTTCTTTGCGTTCACCGCGGTCAAGGATTGTTTGGACAATGTCTAAATATGGTTTCATAAAATCAATTGTATTTTATCAGAACGCTAGCGTAATGCAATACGCGGAAATTTTGCGCTTTGACGACCCTGTTATGTTTGACAAGGCAGGAAATCCGCATTATAATGCTATTATAATAATTGATTTTACGATTATGTCTCAAAAAATAATAAAAGTCGGCACTTCAGCGGCTGTTACAATTCCAAAAGCGGCAATGGAAGTGCTTGGTCTTAAAGTCGGCGATCTTGTTAACCTTGAAGTTGATAAACGCGATAAAGGTGTTCGTATTGAACCGGCTTTTGTCGCAGATACTGAATTAATTGAATGGACCAAAAAATTTATTGAACGCTATAAGCCGGCTCTTCAGGCATTGGCAAAAAAGTAATTATGCGCTATTTGCTTCCCGAAGAAATTCTGGTTATACACGATTTAATAATTAATGAAATCGGCGGCTTGCACGGGGTCAGAGATACAGGGCTCCTAATTTCTTCTTGCGAGAGACCAAAGACCTCTGTTTTTGGCAAAGAACAGTTTGAGGGTGTTCATGCCAAAGCCGCTACTTATCTTGATTCTATTGCAAGGAACCATGTTTTTAGCGATGGCAACAAACGAACTGCAATCGCTTCTGCCGCTCGTTTTATAGAAATTAATGGTTTTGAACTGGTCGCATCAAATAAAGAAGTTGAAGATTTTGTTTTGCGAGTCGCGACCCAGCATCTTGAAATAGATGTAATCGCTGATTGGTTCAAAAGCAAAACCAGAAAAATTTGATCTCTGCATTAGAGTAAAATTACAGCATCGCTGTTTGAATAAACTGCGCAATTTGGTTTTTGTACTCCTCAATTGTTCCATTATTTACAATCGTGTAATCCGCCATTGCGATTGGCCCGCCTTTGGCGCTATTTTCTATTTCTGCAAAATCGCGCGAGTGCGACTCTTCACGTGTAAAGCCGCGATTGCGCTTGTCAGTATCTGTTGCGTCCGATTTGCGGTTTTCAAGCCGAGTGTATCTGACTGATGGCGGCGCGTACACAGAGGCAACAATCAAGTTCGTTCCAAAGCGCTCTTTTAATACTTTGTATTCGTCCCAGCTGTAGAGTCCATCAACGACAACATTTCCATTTTTGAATAATTCATCCAGCTTTGGAATATTCAATATCGCAAACGCGGCCATGCCATGCTGTTTTCTGAATCCTTCGCGAACTTCGCGTTCAAGCGCCTCTGTTGGTTCCAGATTGCGCTTTTTAATTTCATCAAGAGTGATTTGTCCAAAGCGCAAATACGAAAACCCGCTTTTTACAAGTTCGTCCGCCAAAACGCTTTTTCCGCTTCCGCACATGCCGACTATTGCAACTACTTTAGTGCTTTTCATATTAGCTGTTAGCTTTTAGGTTTTAGCTTAGTAGGTTAATGTAAATTATTAATCATTTTGCTTAAGATTCGCATAACTTCATTCAGCAGTTCTTCAGCCACTTTTCTTTTATCAGGCGGGCCAAAATTCAGCATAGATGATATTTCCAGTTGTGTTTCAAGTTCTGCACCGGAGGATCTGGATATAATTAAGAATTGTCGGTAATCTCGTCTTGTGTCGCGTCTTCGGCCTTCCGCAATATTTGATGGTATTGAAACAGAAGCGCGGCGCATTTGTGAGACCAGCCCAAAACGCTCATTCACAGGTAAATTTTCTGTGAATTTATAAATAAGCACAACAAGTTCCATAGATTTTTGCCAAACTATCAAATCTTTGTATGAATTCGTGATTTTGTCCATAACTTTTGTCCTTCTAAGCTAAAAGCTAAAACCTAAAAGCTATCCTCGTGCGGAGGGAAGCCGTTAAGTTTCAGTTTGTACTGCGGAATGTATTCGCGCAAGTTGATTCCGGCCAATGCCAGCATGTTTCGCGATGCTTTGAACACATCTTGATCAGCGTATTTGTCAGAAGCAAAAACAACTTCTCGTATGCCATTTTGGATGATTGCTTTTGCGCATTCGTTGCACGGAAATAGGGTTACATAAATCTTGCAACCTGACACAGGCGCGTTGGAGTTGTAAACAGCGTTCGCCTCTGCGTGAACCACATACGCGTATTTTGTTTCAAGAAAACTGCCTTCGCGGCCCCATGGGAGTTTGTCATCGTGTATTCCGCGAGGCCAGCCATTATAGCCGAGTCCGACAACGATATTTTCAGGATTCACAATAACAGCGCCAGCTTGCGTGTTTGGATCTTTTGAGCGCTCTGACATTAGATGCGCCATGTGCATAAAGCATTCGTCCCATGAAAGGTAGTGTTCTCGTTTTTGAGTTGTCATATAGAATTTGTTATATACAATTTTGGCCAGCAAGTCAAAATATTGCAATAGCATAACAAAAACGCACGATATGAACTCGTGCGTTTTTACTTGGCTTATAATTTATTCCACCGCGACTTGAATTGCAGGGCCCATTGTTGTTGTTAGAACAACCTTGCGCAAGAAAATGCCCTTGCTTGACGGCGGTTTTGATTTTTTAAGAATATTTACAAAGGCATTAAAATTTTCTTCAATTTCAGCCGCGCTCAAAGATGCTTTGCCGATAATTTGATGTATGTTTCCGGTTGAGTCATTTTTGAATGATATTTTTCCGCCTTTTTGTTCTTTGATCATTTTTGTAACATTATCGCTCACTGTTTCTGTTTTTGGGTTTGGCATTAGTCCGCGAGGGCCCAAAAGTTTCGCGAGTTTTGCAATTTTCGGCATCATGCTTGGAGTGGCGACCGCAACATCAAATTCTATTTTTCCGCTTGTTGCAAGTTTGGCTATGAATTCATCGTCAGCAATAATATCCGCGCCAGCGGCTTTTGCGTCATTGACTTTTTCAGAATCAACAAAAGCCGCAACAATTTTTGATTTTCCAAAAGAATGCGGCAAAGAAATTATTCCGCGAACAAGCTGGTCTGATTGTTTTGTGTCAATTCCGAGCTTTGCGTGAACCTCTACGCTTGAATCAAATTTTGTGCTTGCTGTTTGTTTTGCGAGTTCTGCGGCTTCTGAAACAGTATAAAGTTTTTTCTTGTCAATTATCGCAGATGCTTTCTTGTATCTTTTGCTTCTTGGCATATGTGGTGTTAGTGGAATTATATTCCTCCCACTTGATTAATATTAAACAATTTATTCTTGAACGATAACGCCCATCTGTCGCGCTGTTCCGGCTATGATTTTTGTGGCCTGATCAATATTATTCGTGTTTAGATCAGGAAGCTTTTTTTCCGCTATTTGGCGCAATTGGTCTTTTGTTATTTTTCCTACTTTTTCTTGCAGCGGTTTGCCGGATCCCTTCTGGAGTCCGATCGCTTTTTTAATCATATCAGATGCAGGGGCTGTTTTTGTTACAAAATCAAATGTACGATCATCATACACATTGATAATAACAGGAACAACTTCGCCTCTGCGATCCTGCGTCTTTTCATTGAATCGCATTACGAATTCTTGAATAGGAAGACCGTGTTGTCCAAGAGCAGGTCCAACCGGAGGCGCTGGTGTTGCGGCTCCTCCTGCGATTTGGAGCTTGATTTGTGTGATTAATTTTTTGGCCATATTATTGTTGCGCTATATTTTCTTAATCTGCAAGAAGTCCAGCTCAACCGGCGTTTCGCGGCCGAACATTGAGACAAGGACTTTGATTTTTCCTCGCGTCTCGTCTATGTCGCTGACTTTGCCTTGGAATCCTTTGAACGGACCATCGGTAATCTGTACAGGGCTTCCAACATCAACATCAACTTTGTATTCCGGTTCTTCAATTCCCATTTTTTTCTGGAGCGAAGCGATTTCTTCTTCTGATAGGGGAGTTGGAACTGTTCCGGTTCCAATGAATCCTGTTACATTCGGAGTGTTGCGAACAACATACCAGGAATCATCGGTTACAACCATATCAACGAGCACATAGCCCGGAAAGAGCTTTTCTTCTATGATTTTGCGCTTCCCGTTTTTGATTTTTATTTTCTTTTCTTTTGGGATCAAGACATTGAAAATTTTGTCTCCCATGTCCATTGATTCAATGCGCTGGCGCAGGTTGTGTGTAACATTTTCTTCGTAGCCGGAGTAGGTGTGGATAGCGTACCATCTGCGTCCGCGTTTTGCTGTTTGTTTTGCCATATATTGTACTAATTACGAACAGCAGTCAAGAGCGCGTCAAGGCCTGCGTTTAATCCGTAGTCAAGAATTCCGAAATACGCGGCAACAGCTATGCTGACTGCAAAAATAAGGATTGAATAGCGGACAGTGTTGGCTCGTGACGGCCATGTAACCTTTTTAAGCTCTTCTTTTGCTTCTTTAAGGTAGTTTAAAAGCCGATTCCCTGGCTTTTGCGGTATTGTTTCGTACATATTTTGCTAAATATAGCGAAATAGTTAATAAAAATTAAGTATCTAAAAACCCCTCGCAGGGGCATGAAACAATAATAGCTTATATTAGAAAAGAGCGCAAGATGCGTTTGATTGATTTATGTGTTTTGTGTAAAATAAAATTGATGAGCAGCAAGGGATGGTCTTTTGTTTGTTCATCAACAACCGTCTGAGGTGAAACAAAAAGCAACCGAGGCAGAAGACCGATAAAAGGAAGACTGAGCAGGGGGCAAGGCGCAAGCCAAGCCCCCTGCTCATAAAAAACACGAATACTCCAAACGAGAAACAGGAACGCAATCCCTGTTTTTTTATTTGTCATTCAAAAATATAATAAATATGGCAAAAATATTGAAAGTTTGGTAAGCTGAAATTCTTCAACCAACGAGACGCTTTGCCGGCGGATGGTCCGAAGGCAGGGCGGGTTCATTCGAACATCTGGGCGGGGCAGGCGCCTCCCTCGACAAGTTGGTTCTTGTCTCGCCCAGATCTCGTTCTTCTCACTAGGGCAACGCCAGCCCTTTGTTTTTTTTGAAAAATTGATTGATTTAAATAAATTGTGTAATATTATTTTTGATGAGCGGCAAGGGATAAGCTCTTGTTCGTATCGTCAGTGAACGAAAAAAGGAGATCTCGAGGGAGACATCGAAAGCTCGAAAGCTCAAAGAGAGAGTCCGTACGACGAATATGGTCGGGGGCGAGGCGCAAGTCAGACCCCCCTCCATATAAAAACCATTCTATCCGCAAACGCAAAAAGACAGGGCAACGCCAACCCTGTTTATTGTTTTATATATCCAAATGTTCAACTGTTTTTGCGTGTGTCTGAATGAATTTCTTTCTTGGTTCTACATCAGAGCCCATCAAAATATCAAAAATTTCATCTGCTTTTTGTGCGTCGTCTATCGTAACTTGTTTGATCACTCTGTTCGCAGGGTTCATTGTTGTTTCCCAAAGCTGATCAGGGTTCATTTCTCCAAGACCTTTGTATCGTTGGATGATTATTTTTGGAGTTTTTGAACTGGACGCTACAGGCGCTTGTTCTTCTGAATCCTCGCCTTCTTCTTGTTGGGCTGTTTCTGTTATTTCTGCCTCGCTTCCGAATTCTTTTTTGAATTTGTCCATTACACGCTGTTTTTCTTCATCAGAATAAACATATTGCGCTTCTTTTCCTATTTGGATTCTGTAAAGCGGGGGCTGTGCTATGTAAATATGCCCTTGTTTTATAAGTTCTTGGAAGTGCCTGTAGAAAAGCGTCAAAAGCAGGGTTCTGATGTGCGCGCCGTCAACATCAGCATCTGTCATTATAACTATTTTGCTGTAACGCAATCCGTCCAAGCTGAACATTTCACCAATGTTTGTTCCAAGCGCGATTATCAAAGATTTTATTTCAGTGTTTGAAAGCATTTTGTCTATGCGGGATCGTTCAACGTTCAAAATTTTTCCGCGCAAAGGAAGAATGGCTTGCGTTTCTCGGTCGCGTCCTTGTTTTGCAGAGCCGCCAGCGGAATCGCCCTCTACAATGAACAGTTCAGAATTATTTGGATCGCGCGAAGAGCAGTCGGCTAGTTTGCCCGGCAGTGTAAGCCCTTCAAGCGCGCCTTTGCGAAGCACTGTGTCGCGCGCTGCGCGTGCGGCTGCTCTTGCTTGCGCGGAAAGAACGCATTTGCTTATTATTGCTTCTGCGTCTCTTGGATGCTCTTCAAGGTATGTTTCAAATGCTTCTCCAAAAATCGACTCAACTGCTGTTCTTGCTTCAGGGTTGCCGAGTTTTGCTTTTGTTTGTCCTTCAAATTGCGGTTCTTTGATTTTGACGCTAATGACTGTTGTAAGGCCCTCGCGAACATCTTCGCCTGTAAGGTTTTCGTCTTTTTCTTTTAAGTAGCCCTTTTGCCTGGCGTAATTGTTGAGAGCGCGCGTTGATGCGGTTCTAAAACCAACCAGATGCGTTCCGCCTTCCGGGTTAAAGATATTGTTCGCAAAGCAAAAAATGCTTTCGTGATATTCCTCGGTGTATTGAAGCGCGACTTCAACATCCATATCAGCTTCGTCAGAATGCTTTTGCACATAAAATACATTTTCGTGTTTTGGCTTTTTTCCATGGTTAATATGGCGCACATAAGAAGCAACACCGCCTTCAAAATAAAAAGCGTAAACGGATTTGTTTTTTTTGTCCCTTTCGTCTGTAACGGTTATTTTTACTCCGCGCGTAAGGTACGCTTGCTGGCGCAAGTGATCAAAGATAGTTTGTAAATTGAATTCTTTTGCGTCAAAAATTGTAAAGTCAGGTTGAAATGTAATAATGGTTCCGGTTCCGCTCGCGCTTTTGATTGGTTTGACTTTTGATTTTGGCTTTCCTTCGGAGTATTCTTGCATCCAAAGTTTGCCGTCTCTTTTTACTTCTGCGCGCAGGTATGACGATAGAGCATTTACAACAGAAACGCCGACACCATGCAAACCTCCTGAAACTTTGTATCCGCCGTCTCCGAATTTGCCTCCTGCGTGGAGTTTTGTAAGCACAAGTTCAAGCGCTGATTTTTTGTATTGCGGATGGATGTCAACTGGAATACCGCGGCCATTGTCCGACACCTCAACCATGCTGTCTGGCAAAAGTTTTACTGTTATATCAGTAGCAAAACCAGCCATTGCCTCGTCAATGCTGTTATCAACAACCTCCCAGACAAGGTGATGCAGGCCTGATGCTCCGGTTGATCCAATGTACATTCCGGGGCGCCTTCTAACAGGCTCAAGACCCTCTAGAACGCTTATTTGTTTGGCTTTATATTCTGATGCTTGCGCGTTCTTTTTTTGTCCTGATTTTTCAGCTGTGTTTTTTGCTGTCATAGTCGTTTTTCTTTGTGTATAACAGCGTATAGGATACCATGTTTTTGCGTTCCAAGCAAGAAACAGCCTGACCGTGATATAATGCAAATGTATGGAACAGGAATTGAATCAAATCCAGCCGGAAGACAGATCCGCTGAACGAACTTACAAATTAGGTGTATTTTGGATAACAAGAAAAGGGATTTTCAAAAAAGCGCTTATTGCTGTCTTTATTCTTTTTGATGTTGCGCTTTTTGCTGTTGCTATTTGGGGGTTGCTTGATGTTTATGTTTTCAGCTACCAGCGCGAAAAGGAAATAATCCGCGAACTCGCGTCAGGCAATACATTGTTAAGAAAGATTGTTGAGGAAAGATCAGCCAAACCGATTATGGCAGGCGAGGTATCGTCTGTTAAGTCGGACGATGGGGAATGGGATCTTGTTGCGATGGCAGAGAACCCAAACACTGATCTGTTCGTTGAATTTGAATATCAGTTCAGATTCGCAGGCGGAGTTACTGATGCAAAAAAGAGCTTCTTGCTTCCCGGCGAAGCAAGACCGTTTATGGTTTTTGGATTCAAAAGCGAATCAGCCCCGTTGAACTCATCTTTGCAGATCGTTTCAGCAAGCTGGCAGAGGGTTGACGCTCATGCGATAGCTGATTATGAGTCGTGGCAGCGCGACCGTCTTAACATTGAATTCAGCGAAATTGTTCACACGCCATCGCTTAGCATTGGCGAAGGCGGATCAGCTGTTTCGCGCACATCGTTTAGCGCAAAAAACAAAAGTGCGTTTTCGTACAGCGATGTTCCGCTTATAATTTTGCTTTTGCGCTCGTCTGGCGTTGCCGGAGTCAATCGCGTGTCTATTTCAAATTTTGAAGCAAACGAAACAAGAAAGATAGATGTAAATTGGTTTGATGCCGTGAGCGGCGTGTCAGAGGTGCGGATATATCCTGAAATAAACATTTTTGACGATCGAGTTTACATTCCTCTTCAAGGCGAAACAGAAGAAGACCTGCGCGAGCGCGTATTTAAGCGTTCTTGACGCTTGTCGGTTTTGGCGTATGATTTGCAAGTATGCGAATCAATTATCTTAAAGAAGCGCGAAGAGCTGACTGGGTTGTTTTTGTTTCGGTTTTTATTTTGATTGCTTTTGGCATGGCCGCGATTTATTCAGTCGCGCTTTCCGGCGGATCAGATGTTTTGTTTTTGAAAAAGCAGGCAATAGCTGTTTTAATAGGTGCGGTTCTTGCTGCGGTTTTAACAGCAGTTAACTATCACGCTCTTCGCGGATTTTCGTTCGTGCTTTACGCTGTCGGGGTTTTGATGCTGATTGCTGTTTTGTTTTTTGGCATTACAGTCAACAACACAACAGGTTGGTTTTCTTTTTTTGGATTTAATTTTCAGCCGGTTGAGTTTATGAAGCTGGCTCTGATAGCTTATTTTTCGCAGTACTTCAGCGAAAGGGCGAGCCGCTGTTTTGGTATGCGCGAATTTGCAACAAGCGCGCTTATTGTTGCCGTGCCTGTTGTTGCTGTAATGCTTCAGCCGGACCTTGGTTCTGCCCTGCTTCTTTTATCAATCTGGTGCTTTTATATTTTTTTTGCAGGATTGCCGATCAGATACATGGCAGCGCTTGCCGTGTCCGCGGTCGCGGTTGTTGTTGTTTCTTGGTTTTTCTTTTTGGGACAGTATCAGCACGATAGAATTCTTACATATCTAAATCCATCGGCTGATCCGCTAGGCCGCGGCTATCATGTTAAGCAGGCGGAAATAGCAATAGGTTCAGGAGAGCTGTTCGGCCGTGGGTTGGGTTTTGGTTCGCAGAGTCAGCTGAAATTTTTGCCTGTGAGCCAAACTGATTTTATTTTTGCGGTTATCGCAGAAGAGCTTGGCTTTGTTGGCGCGGCTGTTATTTTTGCAGCGTTTTTTATTCTTTTGCTTCGTTTGCACACGCATGCGTCAAGGGCGCCGGATGCTTTTGGTGCGTATCTATTGCTTGGAATTTTTTCATTAACGCTTGTTCAGGTTGCGGTTAATTTGGGAATGAACCTTCGTCTTTTGCCTGTTACGGGAATAGCATTGCCGTATGTCAGCTATGGCGGCAGTTCAATGCTTTTGTTTGCAGCATTGTTTGGAATAGCGCAAAGCGTAATTGTGCGAATTTCGCGCGAAAAAATGATGCGCGGAGCAATGGGTCGCGGTTTTTCTTTTTTGCGCTTTGTTATAGATAAAATTGCATGATTTTTGTCTTTGCCGGCGCCGTCTATTTTTGCGGTTTGACAATATGTTGTGCGCGGTGTACACTTCTTCCCACAAAAATATTTTATGTCCGCAACACTGCAAATTTCAAAGCGAGAGCTTGGCGCAGATTTAAATAAAATGCGCGAACAAAAAAGAATTCCAGGAGTTCTGTACGGGTTTGGAATAGAATCAAGCCCGATTGTTTTTGATTATAATTTGTTTGCAAAAGCGTATTTGGAGGCAGGCGAAAGCACGCTTGTTAATTTGGATCTTGAAGGCAAGGAGCATAAGGTTCTTATAAAAGATGTTCAACACGATCCTGTTTCCGACCTTGTTTCGCATGTTGATTTTTATGTTGTAAATTTGTCTAAGCCGATCGAGGCCAGCATTCAGCTCCGTTTTATCGGAGAAGCTCCTGCTGTAAAGTCCCTTGGCGGAACGCTTGTTACCCCGACTTCAAAATTGCATGTGCGCGCACTTCCGGAAAAACTTATTAAATTTATTGATGTTCCTCTTGCAAACTTGCTGACTTTTAACGATTCAATCCGAGCCAAGGACATTGTTTTGCCGGAGGGTATTGAGCTTGTTGAATATACAGGAAGAACAATAGCTATTGTTTCCGCTCCTCGCGAGGAAGAAATTGAACAAGCGCCTGAAGCCGCAGCTGTTGCTGCAGAAGGCCAGCCGGCCGCAGAAGCGGAAAAATCTTCTGCAGAAGGAAAAGAAGAAAAAAAGAAGCCGGATGATAAAAAGAAAGCAAAAGAATAAAAATTTTGCTATGGAACAGGATAGCGGACAAAAAATAGAATTTGAAAAAGAAACGGGGCAAAAATCCCCATTTCTTTTTGTTAAAAAAAAGCTGGTTGCAATCTGTATTGCACTTGGGGTTCTGGTTGCGGTTGCGGCAGTTGTTGCCGGTTTTGTTTTTATTGGCAACAACGGTTCTGAATCAAATCCTGACGAGCAATTTGTAACAGAAGATCAAAAAACTGAATTCCGCCACCCGCTGACAGGAGCAAAAATAGATTTGCAGATTGAATCGCTTCCGCGTGTGTTTGCGGTAATGATAGAAAACGCTGCTGATTCGTGGCCGCAAGCAGGACTTGAAGACGCTTTTCTTGTAATAGAAGCTCCGGTTGAGGCGTCAATTCCGCGTTTTGTTGCTTTTTATTCTGAAGAAGACAGTGTTGAAAAAATCGGACCTGTAAGATCAGCAAGGCCGTACTATCTTGATTGGTCAAGCGAATTAGATTCCATGTACGCGCATGTTGGAGGATCGCCGGAATCAATATCGCTAATTCCAAGCATAATCGGCGTGCTTGATCTAAATGAATTTTATAATGCACCGTTTTTTTGGCGGTCAAGCGACAGATCCGCTCCGCACAATGTTTACACATCAATTGATCTATTGCGTAACGCGTTTCAAAAGCGCACAGAACGCGCAACAGTTGGAGAGCCGTCATACGAGCCATGGATTTTTGCGGACAGCGCAGAGCCAGAGGGTCGCGGAAACTTTTCTCAAGCAGAGATCCGCTTAGCTCCGCCTACATACACAATTATTTGGCGATATGACAAAGAGACAAACAAGTTTGAGCGCAGGCACGGATCGTTTCCACACAAAAGTGAAGATGGCGACAGAATATACTCGGACAATGTTGTAATAGTTGAGACAGATGTCTCGGTTCTTGATGCGGTTGGCAGAAGAAAAATTAGAACAACAGGCGAGGGGAACGCTATTTTATTGCAAAATGGTTTTGAAAAAAGCGTAAAATGGAAAAAAGAAAAAAGATCAGATCGTTTGCGTTTTTTTGATTCAGAAACAGGCGAAGAAATGCGTATGAATGCCGGCAAGACATGGATAGAAATTGTTCCATCGCTTGAGATTGTTGTCAGTAATGCTGGAAACTAAAATTTCAACGAATCTACGAATGTCATTATTTTATCTAGCCAAGAAGCCCGCAGATGAGATTTCTCCCCCGCCAGCACCGCCTTTGG
>AMFJ01007560.1_pt1 | contig 19710 bp, 19 predicted proteins | sample 427208 | NCBI WGS metagenome assembly AMFJ01 (sample SAMN02954298, study PRJNA114691) | groundwater metagenome | biome: aquatic; feature: subsurface aquifer; material: sediment; isolation source: subsurface aquifer sediment | place: USA: Rifle, CO | collected 2008-08 | reverse complement strand
TATATGGATTTTAGAAATAATAAAATCCATATAGCCTTTTAAATAAAAATTTTTTAAAGCTATTTTTAAAATTCATCATTTAGTTTCTTAAACTTCATCAGGCTAAAAATAAAGATAGGTTACCTTTACTATAATTAATTAGCTTGTTAACTCATATAGAAATAAGAAAAATCACTTAGAATGTATTCCGAATTTGTTAAATAGATTACAACAATAAAGCGGAGGAAAAAATATGAGTAAAAGAAATGAAAGTTCCAGCTACGGTAAACCAGGACCAGAACGTGGTCAAGCTTATGGCATAGCATCAGTTAGTAACGCTCTTGGTGGAGTTGATTTCCCTATGACTAAACAAGATCTAATTGATAGATATGGCGACAGAAGAATCGAATGGACAAAAGGAAATCCTCAGGCATTACGCGATGTTTTAAAAGATGCTCATGAAAATCAATTCAATTCAATGGCTGATGTTGTAGGCGCTGTTAGCCGCGGCCATAAAAGAAGATAATGTAAAATATTTAAACCTGAACTTTTTAAGGAGCGTAGTTAACACTGCGCTCCTTAAAAGTATGTAAAATAATAATGCCTCTAAAAAATTCATAGTCTGAAAAGATTGATTATCTCTCAGACTATGAATTTTTACCGTCCCCTTAAAAGTAAAAAGAGGCATTACGCCTCGTCTTCCTGTTCCTTCCCTTCGTATTTGGTTTTTTGTTCCCTTCATATAAATATTTTTAAATTTAAATATTTTTTCCCTCAAAATACTTTTATGCTCTTTTTACTTGCTTATTTTGCTATCTTTACTTACGCCTTGATTATATTAATATAAACACATCTAAAAAGTCATAATTGCTGTTATTTTCATAGCTTTCTGGTTGTTAAATTCAAACAAATATACCTATGATAGACACATAAAATATTTAACAAATATACTGTATATATTCTTTCAATAGAAATTGCAGCAAACCTGTTTGTTAATGTTTCTTAATAAATTTAAACAATAATGAGAATATGCTATGTTTTAGAAGCTGTCTTATTAGCAAGATTGACCACCTGGCCTAGGAAAATAGACCATAAGATAGTTACAAAATAATGGATTTATCTTCATACTAATTATAGTGAGGTGGTTATATCGTATTCTGGGGAGATGTTTAAATGGTTGATCATATTAATAATAATGATGCTTTAACTAATAACACTATTAAACAGCAACAAGAACTGCTGGGAATAGAGAAAAAATCTGCTGCCAAAAATCCGTATCAAAAGGTCACTGAGCTTACTGATCGCACAGATATTTCTGATGAAGCATTAAAGCTATATGAAAGAGAGCAGGAGCTAGAAAAATACAGGAAATTGGTTCTTGAGGCCATCAACGATGATTTAGATGTCAGCGATATTATATCATTGATAAATACCGGTAAATATATGTCTGATGAAGATTTAGCCGATTCATTATCAAAAAATCAAGATTTCATGGATTTATTAGTACCTGATTCAGAATAATTTATATATCTATCCTAAATTAGGTGAGAGGCGACATTATGAAGGAAGTTAATGATTCAACCGAGAATATGCAATATCCGGTAGAATCAGAAAGTTCCAATATTCAGACGCTTTTTAAAAAAGGCATATTATCCTATGACAAGGGTAATATTGAAGAAGCTATCGAAATTTTTCAGGATATAATTAACCAGCAACCCGATTTCTCTGAAGCTTATATCAACCTTGGAGATGCATACTATAAAAACGACAAGGTAAATGAAGCCATAGGCTACTGGAAAAAAGCATTAAGCATAGATTCAAACCTTATAACCTGTTATATCAATATAGGTAATGCTTTTTACTCTCAAAATAATATTAACGATGCCTTACCTCACTGGCATGTGGCCGTAACACTAGCCCCGGATAATACAACTGCCTTAATGAATCTAGGGGCAGCTTATGAGAAACTGGGTGATATTTCTAATGCATTTAAATACTACGAACAATATTTAAATTACGGACTAAAAGACAAATCTAAAGATTATGTTCAAATTCTAAAAAAAGTAACTGAATCTAAACGGCTGGCTGCTAATTATTTTAATACAGGTATTAAATATCACAAGATAAATGATTATAAAAAAGCTTTATATGCATATTTGCAATCGGCAAAAGCTTATCCTAATTACCCTAAAGTTCATTTAAATCTGGGGAATATTTGCTATAAAGCCGAAAAATATAAGCACGCTGCAAAATACTGGTTTCAAGTAATAAAACTTGATCCCGAAGATGGAAATACCTGCTGCAATTTAGGTGTGGTTTATGAAAAGCTTCAACGGTATACTGATGCATACTGTATGTATAGCAGATTTTTAGATATCATAAAAAAACAATCAATTGCTACTTTAAACGTAAAAAAAAGAATGGCGCAAATTAAAAAACATCTTGACAAGAATCCGGAAAAAACTAAGAAACATCTTGATAAAGCAGAAGACTATTATAAAAACAGAAAATACTATGAGGCATTATGGGAATATGAAAATTACGCAATATTAAAACCCGATCAATTGAGTGCCTATGAGTACAAAATAACCGAATTAAAGAATATACTGAACCCATTAACAAGAAGTGTAAAAGAAGCTTTTGAAGCAGGCAATAAATACTTCCGGGAGAAAGAATTTGAACTGGCAATCAAAGCATATAGAAGATGTATGCGTCTGGAACCTAAGGGGTATTATACTGATATTGCTTATAAAAAACTTCTTGAATGTGCAAAGTTTATGAGAAAATCATAAAATACAATCGTAAATAACTTGAATTGCTAATTAATTTTTCGCGTGTCGTTGCGAGGAGGGCTGAAATGTGATAGCTGACAGCATCGCCTGCTTCGCCCGCAATGACAAAATGTAGTGATAATAAGAATTTCGGCTATTTAGCAATTCAAGTTAAATAATGATATTATTTATAATTAAAGAGTGTGAAATTACAAGATAAGTTAATCGATGTTTAAAAAAACCTACAAACAAATAACAAAAAAGTTTGAACATATAAATCTTAAATTTGAGAAATTTTTTGCTTCAAAAATTCTTGGACGAAAATATTTACGCAGAGGCAAATGCAAATCCTGCGGCAGATGTTGTCAGAAAATCTATGTAAGACATTCTTCTGCAATTATTAAAGATGAAGAACAGTTTAAAAAATTACAATCCCAGCATTTCTTTTATTCATATGTCAAAGTGGTAGGAAAAGATGAGCTCGGACTTATATTTGAATGCACCAAACTGGACAAGGAAAAAGGCATTTGCACTGCATATAAACATCGAGCTTTAATATGCCGACAATATCCCCAGGAAGAAGTCTTTCTTATGGGGGGAGTTGTATCAGATGATTGTGGATATAAATTTATTCCCATTAGAAGTTTTGAAGAAGTCTTTAACAGGGTAAAAAAATCAAATAATAAACAGGTAGAATTTAATCTGAATTCTGATTAAGCCCTATAATAAATAGTTATTTGTCTATTGCAAAAACCATGGAAAAAAAATATCTTGTATTAAATTGACATTCTAATATAAGGATTTTTGACTATGGAAAACTGCAATATTGATCAATACCCTCAATTAAATAAACCTTTTAAAATTATAGCTTTTGATTGGGATGGAACAGCAGTAGTCAACAGAAAAGTCGATGCATCTTATGTTACCGGCAAACTGGAAGAATTATTGAAACTGGGAGTCTATATTGTAGTAATATCAGGCACAAACTTTGGAAATATAGACAGGCAATACAGCTCATTAATTACAGGAAAACATAAACAAAAGACATATGTCCTCACCAATAGAGGATCTGAAGCCTACGGGTTTGATGAAAATTCAAATCCTGTACTGCTTGGCAGACGAGAAGCAACTGAAGAAGAAAACGAACTCTTAACCAGAGTTGCTGACAGGTCAAAAAAAGAGATAGAAAACACTTCTAAAGTTAATGTCAACATTGTATATAACAGACTCAACAGAAGAAAACTGGATTTAATCCCTGAATGGCCAGATCCTCAAAAGAATGAAATTGATAAATTACTGGAAGAAACTCAGAAAAAACTTGAAAATAAAGGCTTTGCAGGAGGAATACAAAAAGCGTTTAAAATGATGGGTGATATTGCCAAAACCTCAGGTCTTACTAAAGCCAAAATAACAAGCGATGTGAAACATCTGGAAGTAGGCCTTACAGATAAAGCCGATTCTATAAATTGGATGATGGAAGAAATTGCCAGAAAAAACAGTATATCCAATGAGGATATCCTTATAGGCGGCGATGAATTTGGGTCTATCGGGGGATTTGAAGGTAGTGATCATAAAATGGTATTGAATGAGCCGGGAATAACTTATCTCAGTGTCGGAATTGAACCCAATGGCGTACCAGAACCAATTATACATCTTGGCGGCGGCCCTGATTGCTTTGTGAAATTCTTAGAAAAGCAACTCTCTATACATAACGTTGCTTAATAATAATCAATCTGCCAGCCTTTTTCTATTATCCTGCCTGTACACATCCACCCACCCTTTTTACCACCGGCATTATAACACCTATTTAAATTATTATAATTCCAATAATAATATCCTCCTGTTTCTTCTGTGCCATTAAGAGTATAATTATGTTCCCTTCCTCCTTGTGGATACATAATAGGAGCTTTATTTGACGTAACAAGGAACCAGAATACATCTTTCCCTGAATAATTAGGCCCTTTATCAGGTCCGTTTAAATCCACATAAAATTGTCCACATGTTTTTGTAGTAGGAGAATTAGCATTAAGTCCATAATTTGTAGTACACTTGCTACTACTACGTTGTATAGCAACACTCATACCATCAGTTGTTATGAATTTGTAATAATTACTATCATTATCTAAATCAAGAATTCCCCCAGTACCATCAATGTATGAATTAAATACCACGAAACAACCCTGACCAGAGGTATTTTTACAGTTTTTAAGGACATTATATTGTGCAGCTATTGCATCTCCTATAGTAAGGGCATTACCTGTATAAATACAGCTTAAGTCTGTAGTTCCGCAGTTCTCAAGAGCAGCCTTTCTAAGAGCAGCATCTCCTGCTGCCATAGCTCTCTGGAGCCTGCTGATATATCCCTGTTTTTCAATATTAGCTATAAGAGATGGAATTACAAGAGAAGCTATAACTCCTATTATTGCAAGAGTTACTAATACTTCTGCAAGAGTAAATGCTTTTTTATTCCTATTTTGCATATTTTAATTATACTTTTGAATTTTAGATAAGGATATCCTTAGTAATGCAAAATTGAGTTTTAATAATTAAAAACTTTATGTAATCTTTCTCCAAGTTGTTTTCCTGTGCTATCATTATGATTAATCAGGAGTATTATCCTGAGAAAGTAAATAAAATTTTCATATAAATAATAAGGATAATTCTAATGACAAATACTGGATCAAAGAGTAAATTATCAAACTATTTAATCCCTATATTAGCAATAATAGGAATCATAGCGTCAGCTGAGCTAACGTATGTCTATTTTAACGCAAATTTTGTATCAGGAGCAGCTCCTAGTTTCTGTGCGGTAAACGAAACTTTAGACTGTGATGCTGTGGCAAAAACTAAATTTTCAACTTTTCTTGGTGTACCTTTATCTGTTTATGGTTTATTTTTCTATATTTTGGTGCTAAAGATAAGTCTTCTGCCTTTTATCAATCTGCCTTTCCTGAAAGAATTCAGCAATCCAAAAAGCTATATATTTTCTACTGCATCAATGGCTTTAATCGTATCCGCTATCCTTGCAGTTATTTCCTCAACAGTAATTCATAAAATCTGTATTTTGTGCTATTTAACATATTTAATAAATTTATTTATACTACTCTTAAGTAAATCAGGAGTTAGCTTTATGACTCATTATACAAATACTTTAAAAGACGGCATTAATGTACTTTCCAAGCCTTTCTGGCTAATAGCAGTAATAGCATTTTCTATTATTGCTGCTTCCGGCTTATATTATTTCAATGTATCAAAAATTTTCATCCCTAAAGATCCTGTGTATATTAGCAATAAACCCGCAACAGGAAATACACAAAATTCCGGTAATATTTTAGGTGCTAAAAATCCAAAACTTATAATTCAGGAATATACTGATTTTGAATGTCCTTACTGTTCAATTTCAAACCTTATGCTTCACAGGCTTGTCTCTGAAGTCCCGGAAGTTCAGGTGGTTCATTATGATTTTCCATTAGGAAGCTGTAATGCTAAAGTAAATAATACATCACACAAACATAGTTGCCTTGCTGCTTTGTATGCACGTGCTGCTGAAAAACAGGGTAAGAAATGGGCTATGGTTGATTTATTATTTGAAAACCAGCAGGATTTATCTGAAGAAAAAATCTTGCAACTGGCTAAAAAATTGAATCTTAATATTGAAAAACTTAAAAAAGATGCTCATGATCCTTTAGCTATGAAACAATTAAAATCAGATATCAACAAAGCTATGGATGCTGGGGTTACAGCAACACCCACATATTTCTTTGGTATTAAAAAACACGAAGGACTTATGCCTTATCCTGAGCTGAAGTCAACTGTTCTTAAGCATATAAGGTAAGGTGACAATAGCACTAGGGGTCAGATTTATGCCGGTGGGTAAGTAATTAAATTAGTGACATTAAAACTAGGCGCAAAGCAGATATCCACCCTACTTTATAGACTGTATTTAAGTATATAAAATAAGAAAAGTTAATTTTTTCATGATTAATAATCTTAAAAATGCTAAATCCTGTGATAGTTTACTGGTACATACATGCTGTGCACCATGCTCTACTTATGTTTTTGAAAAATTAATCCGCGAAGATTTCAATATAGAAGGATTTTTCTATAATCCTAACATTCACCCACATGAGGAATATACAAGAAGGCTAGAAGAACTATTATTGTATTCAGAAACTAAAAAATACAGAATCACCGTAAAGGATGAAGCACCTGACAGATGGTATCAAACTTTACTAGGACTTGAATGCGATAATGAAGGAGGCAATAGATGTAAAGCTTGCTTTCAATTAAGACTTGAAGAGACAGCTATATTCGCTAGCCAAAATGATTTTGATGGATTCACTACTACACTGACAATTAGCCCTCATAAAAATGCTAAAGTAATAAACGAGATTGGGAAGAAACTTGAAGCTAAATATGGCATTTATTTTTTGGAAGCTGATTTCAAAAAAAATGACGGATTCAAAAAGAGCCTTGCCATTTCTCAAAAATACGATCTCTACAGGCAAAGTTATTGTGGATGTGAATATAGCATATGCAAAGCGAGAGCGCCAAAACAGAAATGATGAATTTCTGTTTTGTAAACTCATTCTAGTATATTAGAGATTAATTATAAATCTAACAAAAACTAGTCTTTTAGGAGTAAGTTTTTCTTATTTAACAAGGGAAACAGACATTTTAGTTTTTTAAAAAAGCATTGGTTTACATTTGTTTACAAAGCTTATTAATTAAGGCATTTCTTTATATTTTTATGTTTTCCTTATAACAGAAATAAACTATTTATTTTAAACATTTCTTACATTAATAATCACCGTACTCCATACCCAGAGATTGTTATATTTTGGTGATGAACTCACTTAAGTTATCGACTGATGTCTTTTTGGAGCTAGTATACTTATACAAGGAGAGAGATAAATGAGAGTTTTACCTCAGGAACTAATGTGGAAAGCGAGAACAGGCAAAGGTTATATTGATTATCTAAAGCAAATAGGCACAGAATTTGCTATGGGACAAATTTTAAACCTCATAGGCACTTCCAGTAAAAAGAATTTAATAACTCTAACAAAGTTATTTGAAAAAATAGCAGGCTCTGAAGGGTCTGTAAGGCATGCGCGCAGAATGAGATGGTTGTTTGAAACCGATCATGCCCATCTGCACTGGTGGCAAAAAATAATTAGTGAACTTGATCCGAATTGCAGAAATAAGTTTCTGGTTAACTTCTTTGTCCATGGATACTATGCTGATAACCAGAGAAAACGTGCAAAATTCCATGAAAAAAATGGATTTTATCCACCAACAGTACTCCTGTCCAGCATAACCCAGAAATGCAATTTTAATTGTGCAGGGTGCTGGGCTCATAACTATGAAGTAAAAGAAGATTTATCTTTTGAAGAATGGAAAAAAGTATTTGATGAAGCAAGAGATGAACTTGGTGTACACATAATGCCAATCGTTGGCGGTGAACCGTTTGCTCGCAAAGACTTTTTGGATTTAGTCGAGCTTTATCCTGATTGCATTTTCATTGTGTTTACAAACGGGTCATTATTAACCGATGAAACTATTGCAAGAATTAAAAAATTAGGCAACGTTGCTCCTATGTTCAGCCTGGGAGGATGGGAAAAAGCCACTGATGGAATCAGAGGCGAAGGAACATTCCAAATGGTAATGGAAAAAATGGATAAGCTTAAAAAAGAAGGTATATTCTTTGGAATTAGCTTAACCGCAACAAAAGAAAATGCACAAGAAGTTGTATCAGATGAATATATGAAAATGCTATCTGATAAAGGCAGCTTATGGACATGGGTATTCCACTATGTCCCTGTAGGTGAAAACCCTGATGCAACATTAATGCCAACAGCAGAACAAAGAGAGATGATTAAGCAGGCTGTTTATAATGCAAGAAATACTCTGCCAATGATGACTGTCGATTTTTGGGGTGACGGCCCGGAAATGATGGGTTGTATCGCTGGTGGCAGACAATATATTCACGTAAACGCTAAGGGTGACGTTGAACCTTGCACATTTGTGCACTTAGCTACACATAATATTAAAAATTCATCATTAACAGAAGCACTTGAAAGTCCATTTATGAAAGCAGTCAGAAAAGGTGCTCCATACGATGGAAATATGCTGAGACCTTGTATGATTGTAGACAGACCATGGGTTCTTAGAGGATATCATAAGAAATTTAAACCGTATGAAACCCATAGAGGTGCAGCAGATTATCTCACTAAACCTGAAGTAATGAAAGAAATAGATAAATATGCAGAATCTGTTGCTAAAGTTATGGATGAAAACTGGGAAAAAGATTATTATATGACTTTATTCCCACTACCTGGAGAATATTATCACGATAGAAAAATCTTATGCAGCAGTAAATTACCTATAAATGGAGTTCACGGCGGTTGTGAAGCAAACGGTGGGTGTAGCTGCGGAAAAGATTTATCTGCTATAGAACAATTATCTAAAGAACTGACGAATGTATAGTTTCTCTAAGGAGTAAAAATAAATTATGCCAAGACAAATCAATATAGAAAATTGTACACAATGTGGGGCATGCCTTCCAGCTTGCCCTGTAGATGCAATAGAAACCAGAGATGGAATTATTCAGATTAATCCTGATGAATGTGTAGATTGCCAAACATGCTGGCGAATTTGCCCGGAAAAGTGCATAGACGGCGGCCCGGATAAATACCTCGAATTAAGGACTGAACAGTAGATCATGAGCTTAGAGCTAAAAGAAAAAAAGGCAAATAATAAAAAAGAAAGAATTATTTCCTTTCCCCGCATGGGACATCTTAGTATTCCTGTTAGTGCAATGCTAAGATCCATGGGGGCAAATGTTCTATTAGCTCCAAGCAACAATACTGAGACCCTTAACTATGGGACAAGACATAGTTATGAAACAGTCTGCTTGCCTTATAAACTTAATCTTGGCAATTATATTCAGGCTCTTGATGCTGGCGCCAATGTATTACTAATGTTTAATGCTCCAGGCACATGCAGACTGGGAAATTATGCACGTATGGCCGAAGCAACTCTCATAGATCTAGGCTATGATTTTGAAATGGTAATTTTTGACATGTACAAGGGCAAGCTAGTTGAAATTTCCAGAAAATTCGCTCAGGCCATGGGCAAAAAGGTGAGTTTTACTAAGATACTTTATGGCATTCGTTTAGGTTTTGCTAAATTCGATGCTCTTGACGTTATAGAGAGAAAATTATTCTATACCAGACCAAGAGAAATTAAGCCCGGTGCGGCTGAAATAATTTATAAAGCAGGAATTCGGGCAATAGATAGCGCAACGACTATTCAGGAAGTAAAAGATATAGTTGATATAACTATAGAAAAATATGATTCTATACCAATAGATAACAACAAAGATGTTTTAAAAGTTTACCTAACAGGCGAATTTTTTGTTTTGCTAGATCAGTTTACAAACATGGAGATAGAAAAAGAACTCGGATTGCTCGGAGTTGAAGTAGAAAGACAAATTATGCTTTCGGACTGGACAAATGGCGTACTACTCCCAAAATGGATACATAAAAGAGAATCTCACAGGGAACGAGCTTTCAGAGTTGCCAATAATTATATAAAAAGAGCTATCGGTGGAGAATGTATGGAATCCATAGGAGATACTGTTTATGCAGCACAGGCAAACATTGACGGAGTGGTTCATATCGGTCCGTTTAACTGCAACCCTGAAATAGTAAGCCAGTGTATTCTTCCTCACGTTAGCAGAAAAGAAAATATACCTGTTATTTCCTTAGTAATAGATGAACATCAGGGAAAAGCAGGTTTTGTTACCAGGTTAGAAGCATTTGTTGATTTAATGTACAGACGTAAAAGAGCAAAGATTACGGCCTAAAGGCCATAAGGAGGACAATATTATGAAAATAGGCATACCAAGGGCTTTAGGATATTATATATACTATCCTTTCTGGCATGCGTTCTTCAATGACCTTGGTATTGAAGTTGTCTTATCAGGAAAAACATGTAAAAGAATCGTGTCACAGGGCAGTGCTCTGGTTGTTTCTGAAACATGCCTTCCCGTAAAGGTATATGTAGGGCACGTTATAGATCTTTTAGACAAAGGAGTAGATGTAATTTATTCTCCAAGCATTCAATCAATAGCTCCAAAAATATATAACTGTTCAAAATTACGAGGCCTACCTGATTTAATCAGAAACGTTATCAAAAGAGATTTCCTCTTAATTGAGCCAACTCTGGATAAATCTGCTCCTAAACAGGGTTTATACGAATATTTGTATGAATCTGTAGCCCCATTAGGAATTACAGATAAAAAAAGAATTAAGCAAGCATCAAAAGCAGGCTGGGAATGCATGAATAATTATCATCTTATGACTAAAGCCGGCATGCCTATAGATGTTGCCAGAAAAAATGCCATAGCCGGTAAAGTTGAAATCGTTAATGATCATGATAATTTCCCTATCAGCGTTGCTGTACTTTCCCATGGATATAACTTGCATGACGACCATGTGAGTATGAAAGTATTTAAGAAACTTGAAAAACTTAAAGTTAAATCTTACACATCAGATAACCTTACAAAAGAAGAGATGTCTGCAGGTGTTAACGTATTAAATACTCAGCTATACTGGGCCAATGAATATGAAATGACCGGAGCTGCAGGACATTTCTTAAAAGATAATAATATTGACGGTATAGTTACTATAACAGCATTCGGTTGTGGTCCTGATTCTCTTATGGTTGAAAGAATCACACGCTACGCTAAAAGACTCAAAAAACCGCTTTTAAATCTTACTATTGATGAACACACCGGAGAAGCGGGGTTCATTACAAGATTAGAAGCGTTTACAGATATGCTTTTAAGAAGAAAACGTACTACTATTGTCGAAGCTCTCAACAAGCAAGTATACCGTGACAATTCAGATATCCAGAGAATACGTGCTGAAATTGAGCGCATGAAAATCAATGTCTAATTTTAAAATTCATTATACACAGATATATTACTGAGGCACCATTATGAAAATTTCTTTTCCTCATATGGGAAATTTATATATAGCACTTGGAAGCGCTCTCAAAATCATGGGAGCAGAGGTTATTATACCTCCTTATAACTGTAAGAGAACACTTTCATTAGGAACCAGAAATAGCCCTGAGGCTGTATGTTTACCGTACAAGCTCGTTCTAGGCAATTATATTGAAGCAATTGAAGCTGGGGCTGAAGGACTTCTCATGATTGACAGCCCTGGGATATGTAGACTCGGCCAGTATAGCAATTCTTCAAGAACTGCGCTTACAGATATGGGGGCAGATGTAGAATTTATTAATTTTGATCTTTATAAAGGCAAATTAAGAGAGCTTTATACCGGATTTAAAAAGGCTACAGGCAACAGTAATCCTATAGATATTATTAAAGCTATTAATGTTGCGCTTATCAAAATTGATATACTTGACCAGCTTGAGCATGCACTTGCCTATTATAGAGCCCGAGAAATCCAGATAGGGAGTGCTGACATTCGATACAGAAGAGGAGTAAAAGCAATAGAAGAGGCCATGTCTCCCGCAAAATGCAAAACAGCATTTAAATATGCCATGGAGCAATTATCATCTATCCCTATAGATAAGGATAAAGATGTAATACATGTAGACTTAACCGGAGAAATTTACGTTGTTATTGATTCTTTTTCCAATCTGGAAGTAGAAAAGGAGCTTGGTAAACTTGGTGTGCACGTCCATAGAAAGTTAAACCTCAGTAACTGGACTAAAACTTTCTTAATTCCTTCTTTTTTACAATTTAGCGAAAGCCACGGGGAAAAAGCTGCAAGGTATGCTCATGATTTCTTAAAAAGGGATATCGGAGGCGATGCTATAGAATCAGTGGGTGATACTGCATATGCAAGCTATTCAAAAAGCGACGGGATAGTTCATCTATTGCCATTTACATGCATGCCGGAGATTATCGCACAGAATATACTTCCAAATATAAGGATGGAAAGAGATATTCCTGTGTTATCTCTTGTACTGGATGAATATCAAGGCAAGGCAGGATTTGTCACCAGACTGGAAGCTTTTGTTGATCTTATTAACAGACGTAAAAGAAAACAAGAAAAAGTAAAAATCGCTTAATTATTACGATCTTTAGATTCTTCACGGAGTTTATCCTGAGTGAAGCGAATATACCAAGACTGACAGGGTTAAGATTAATATCTTAACCTTTATTCAGCTGCAAAAACCGGCGGAAGTACTATAAGAGCATTTGTCACTCTGCCGCCGCCTTTTACAGATGGAAAATTAACCAGTCTTCCATTAACTACCATCTGGGTAGAAGTGCCGCCATCAAGGTTCATTGCATTATGACAGCCTAATTCCCACATAATTTTAGCCAATTCAGTTAATGTAGCCCCCTCAGAAATTCCTTTTTGCCTTCCATCTATAGTAACCATAACAAGGCTGCCGCCTTTTGTATAACCTATAGCGGTTCTGGGAAATTTTGTCCATAAGAAACTGTGTGAAAACTTCTGTTTATCAATAAATATCTTACCGTTTTTTACCAGATATGGCCCACCGCTGATTGCAGACTCAACATTATCGTTCCAATCCTCAGGTATTAATTTTGCAGCATAGCTAACTTTATCATATTGCTGTATTTTCCCCGCAACACGATAGTGAGGTCCTACAACTACATAGCCTCCTCTTGGTATAGATACACTGCTATTTTTGATATACTGCACCTTATTCCGATGCACAACTATATGTGAATAATGCTCGGAAGTTTTTGGAGTATGCTTTCCCCATTTGTCTGTATAAACAGTAAAATCATATTTACTAAAGACAGGCTGATTAATATTAAAAAGTCTGAATTCTAAATTATCTCCTATAGTAATTTTACCTGTAATATCAACCTTATCCATTTTAAATTCTCTGTCTTTGGTGATACCAAAACTAACCCTTCTATACAAAGGGCCCGTAATAATCTCCTCATCAACTACAGCTAATCCAAGAGGTGCACCATTATCAGGTTTGAAATAAGAGGCATTTATTCCAGCCAGTGCAGTTTCAATATTTACTATCTCTTTTACACTCTTTACACTATTGATAAAATATGACCCAAAAGAAGGCTTTATAATAACTCCACTCTTTTTAGGATTTATGACAAGTGTATTAACCATAGCCGGCTTGCCGTTAAGCCATCTTTTCGTCTTTTTGTGAACTACGGCATTTTTTCTGTCATAAGCCCTACTTGGCGGAGTATACCTTTCACGCACTTTTATCTGCTCAACCGGAGTTTGATCAGGTTTCTTGGCAGAATAAATCTTTCCTAAGTCAGCATAAGTCTTAGAAGAAATCATAAAACTTGCAGATAACGCTATTGATAACAATATTATTTTTATACTATTATCCACTAACTCTCTCATATTTTTCTCTTTTAACTTGCTACCTAAAACACTGCATGGTTGTATATTTAATATAATAGCATATTAAGCACAGCTTTATCATGCCAAGAGATGATTGTGGTATTTTTGATACAAAATTTAAAAATATAAGAATTGCTATTAACTGGGTTTAGAGATATTAAATCTTAAAATAGCTGCTTATTGCTGTGGAACAATCAATCTTTACTCTCTTTTTCTTTTAGTTAACTTAAATTGCCAAATAATTTTTAGTGTCATGCTGAATTGACTGCAACCGTTGACGAGCTTGCGAGTCATACGGTTGTGTTCCTACTTGGTGTTTCAGCATCTTACCAGTTAAGTATATTGGAAAGATCCTGAATATCTACGATTAATAGAATAACTAAATGTCTAATGCTTCAGGATGACACTACCACGATTATTAAGATGATTGAGAGCTTATAACATCAAGAAACACTCATCTAATTAGCAATGCGAGAATTTCTGATTTGAAGCAACATAGGACTTATTTCTTCGTCTATAAAAACATATCAGGCAGAATTAAAGGTTCTTTCTGCTATTTAAAAACTTAATAAATCTAAATCCTTATTGGAAAATTATTTTTAATTTTTAAAAATTTGATATTTAATATTTATACTACTTCCAAATAGGAATGATCTGAGACCGTAAATAATTGTGGAATAATATTCAAAATAGTTGAATTAATAGTTAATTGTTATTATGATTTTGTTGTAAATATTTTATGTAGAAAGCAGTTTTAGGAGAGTAAAAATGGCATTTGAAACTAAACACAGAGCTGATGTAGGAGTTTTTGGCGGATCAGGGTTTTATGACCTTTTAGACAGTGCACAGGAAATTTGCATTGAAACACCTTATGGATCACCAAGCGATAATATAACATTAGGTAAAATTGGCGATAAAACAGTTGCTTTCTTACCGAGACACGGTAAAAAACACGATTTACCGCCACATAAAATTAACTTCAGAGCTAACTTATGGGCTATGAAATCTCTTGGAATAACAAGAATAATCAGTCCATGTGCAGCAGGAAGCTTACAAAAACACGTTGAACCGGGTGACTTTGTTATAGCTGATCAGTATGTAAATAAAACTTGGGGAAGAAATGATACTTTTTTCGATGGCCCCATCACAACTCACGTAAGCCCTGCTGATCCATACTGCCCTGAATTAAGGAAGATTGCTGTTGCTTCAGCAAAAGAATCAAATATTCGTGCGCACGAAACAGGAACAGTTCTTGTAATACAGGGGCCAAGATTTAGCACAAAAGCTGAATCAAAATTCTATACAGCTATGGGCTGGGAAGTTATCAATATGACTCAGTATCCTGAAGCATACCTTGCACGTGAGATGGAAATGTGCGTTGTAAACATTTCCCTTATTACAGATTTCGATGCAGGTTTAGTTGGTGATGTAGCTCCAGTTAGCCACTCAGAGGTATTAAAAGTATTCTCCGAGAATAATGAAAAATTAAAGAAATTATTGTATTCTATGATTGTTAAAATTCCTGCAGAAAGAAAAGTATGCGGTTGCAGCAGTACAATAGAACACTCACGCGTATAATTAAGGAGGAGCACAATTGAGTTTATATATAGCAATTCAGCAATTATTTGAATTGGTTCAGCTGGTTCTGATAGTCAGAATATTACTATCATGGTTCCCTAACGTGGACTGGTATAAACAACCGTTTAAAATTATAAAAGATATAACAGACCCTATATTTGCACCATTTAGAAGAATAATTCCACCTATAGGCGGCTTTGATCTCTCTCCTATTGCTGCATTTATTTCACTGGGAATGGTTGAGCACATTGTGTTAAGTTTAATCAGATAAGTGGCTTTCATAAATTATCAAATAAAAAAGCCTCCATCTCAGGAGGCTTTTTTATTTCTAAAATACGTGTGTCTTGGCCCCAACCGGGCTTTTGAATCTTGTAATATTGTTCTGGAATATTAATTCCACAGAGCCTACAGGGCCGTTTCTTTGTTTTGCAATAATAATTTCAGCCTTGCCTCTTTTTTCTACGTTTTCTGGGTCATAATATTCTTCTCTGTATATAAACATTACAATATCAGCATCCTGCTCAATACTTCCACTTTCACGAAGGTCACTAAGCATAGGTTTTTTACTTGTACGGGACTCAACTGCCCTTGAAAGCTGTGATAATGCTATAACTGGAGTTTTTAATTCTCTGGCAAGATTTTTTAAGCCTCTGGATATACCGGAAATCTCGTGAACTCTGTCACCTCTTCCGGAACTGCTTCCTTCCATCAACTGTAAGTAATCTATTATTACCAACCCGAGTCCACCCTGTTCCATTGCCATTCTTCTGCACTTGGCGCGAACTTCCATAACGCTTATACCGGCTGAATCATCAATAAATATCGGTGCTTCTGCAAATTCACCCATAACTTTAGCTAACTTTGACCAGTCTTCTGCCTGCATATGGCCGGTCCTAAGTCTATTTGCATCAATTTCAGCTTCCGAACAGAGCATCCTTTGTACTAACTGTTCTTTTGACATCTCAAGACTGAATATGGCCACTGGAAGTTTTTTTCTGATGCCAACTTCCTGAGCTATATTAAGACAAAAAGCTGTTTTACCCATAGAAGGTCTGGCAGCAACGATGATTAACTCAGACGGCTGAAATCCGGCTGTAAGATTATCTAAATCATAAAAGCCGCTGGGAGTCCCCGATAATTCGTCTCTGTTGTTGTATCTCTTCTCAATAGCACTATAACTATGAGTTACAATATCTTTTATATGGACAAGATCATCTTTTACATTTTTTTGAGCTATAGAAAATATTAGTTTTTCAGCGTTATCCAATACAAGCTCAGTGGTATTTTCCTCATAAGCCTGAGTTACAATATCACTTCCCGCTCTGATAAGCTCTCTTAATACAGCTTTCTCAGCAACAAGTTTGGCGTAGTATTCAATATTTGCAGTTGTAACAACAGATAGAGCCAGATCATTTACATAGGTCCTTCCTCCAACTGCATCAAGTTTATCCAAGTCTCTCAAATGCTCTGAGACTGTAATAACGTCTATAGGCTCACTGCTGTTAAATAAATCTAAAATAGCTGAATAGATAACTTTATTGGCCTGTTTATAGAAACTTTCAGGCCTTAACATTTCAACTACCCTTGCTATCGTAACAGGATTAGCAAGCAAAGCACCCAATACAGCCTGTTCGGCTTCAAGACTCTGTGGAGGTATTTTTTGTATCTTATGTTCAGGAATATTGTCTACCACAGATAAAGCTCCTAATTGTTTAACATGAAATAATTATATAGAAGACAAAATAAAATAGCGAACTTATTATAAAGTAAGTAAGAAAAATTTTAACAGTAATTAAAATACACCTAAAAATCTCTTTTAATAGATATGCCTGCCATAAAGCCGATTCCTGGATTTGGATATCCTTTATAAACCTGATATTTTTGTCCTGATAAATTATTCACTTCCCCCCAGGCAAATAGCTTACCACCAGCTAATTCACATATTTTTAATGTTGTTCCTAGCCCTAAATCAGCAAACCCCTTTAAATATCCACTACTGATGGCATATTTTCTTTTTGTTGAAATAGCAGCTCTATAATATACACTGTACTTCTCTGTTGGTTCATAGCTGGCAAGAAATTAAGTCTGGACTTAGGCACTCCAGGTAAATCCCTGTCTCGGTTGTCTTCCCCATGAGTATAAGTGTAATTCACCAGCCCTTTGAGTCCCGGCATGGGATTTATTTTTAAAGAGCTCTCTATTCCAGATATTTTAGCTTTATCAATATTTTCATATCCGGTTGTGTATCCTATCAAATCTTTATAATCACTTATATAATAACCAAGCTCAAGATTTACTTTATCTTTATAAAAACTCTGCACCATCCCAATATCCCAGCTCTCAACTTTTTCAGGATTTAGAGCCGAGTTTCCTACTTCAACTCCATTTACCTTGCCAAATAATTGATAAGGGTTAGGATAATTAACTCCCATTCCATAAGAGGATCTGATTTTTGTGTAAGAATCAGGAACATTAAACGTAGGTAATACCAAAGCCCCAGAAACATTTGGTATTCCATATGTACCCCATTTAGAGCTGTCAGATATTCTTATACCCCCTTTAACAATAAGAGTATCTTTAAAATTCAAAGTGTCTTGCATATAAATATCATTTGTTGCCAGATCTTTCGCATTAAAATCATTGGCGAAACTATCTTGATATATGCTTTTAAAATGATTGTATTCAGCATTATAGCCTAATGATAAAGTATTTAAATCTTTATATTTTATATTATGCTGCGTCAGCACCATAAGTCTGGTGTTTTGAACCTTATCATACACGGGATCCCAGATATCAAAAGAATCAGCAGGGGCAGTGTTTTTATAGCTGGACTCGTAAAGCCCTACTTTTACATTGTAATCATACCAGTTTGTCGGAGCATGAGTCAGGGTTAGACTTTCAAGAATATTTGAATGTTTTGATTCATCATTAGGATCAAAATGAGGATAGCCATAGGATTGTACTCCTATTTCCTTTTTATCTTTTGTATATCTGAGCGTATTTCTAATTTCGGCTTTACCGTTCAAAAAACGCTTACCTAAGTTAGAAGAAATAGTTATATTATCATAATCATCACGTTTGGATTCTTTTTCCGGAGTAGTTTTCATTCCTCCTTGAGTGCTCAGCATAGTAACGCCCAGATAGTAATCAGCTGAATCATCTCCTCCTTCAAAAGCAATGTTTTCCCTGATAGTTCCAAATGAACCTAATCCTGTATTCATCTCAACAGAAGGAGTCCCCTGACCTTTCTTTGTAAACATGCTTATAAGTCCACCTTGAGCCATATTACCGTGCATAGTACCTTGAGGGCCTCTTATAACCTCAACTCGATCAAGTCCTTCAGTAAGAAAATAACTCAAATAAGGTTTACTAAAACCGGGATCATCAGACCTCATACCATAGTTATCAATTTTGACCCCATCCAGAGTTATGCCTACTTTATCCCAGCCACGAATCCTGAACATCTGAGCATTCCCTGCAGAACCTTTATTCTGCACAGTCACTCCGGAAAGCAGATTTAAAACAGTACTTAGATCAGGATTATGCATAATTCTCATTTGATCAGAAGTTATGACATCAACACTGGCAGTTGATGTTTTAATATCAGTATAAGTCTTATCCAGACTGAATATCTTATTTTCCTGATAAGCTTCAATTGCAGGTTCTTTCTCAGGTTCACAGATAATCCTGCCTTTTTCTACTCTACATTTTGCTTTTAATTTTGTTTCAACTTCCTTATCAACACAGACTATTTCCCCTTCTATCGCACTGCATTTTACCTGAGAATCTTGAATCTCTGGAATCTCCTCACTAAAAACATGCTCAGGAAATATTAAATTAATTCCCAGTAAAAGCAACACTACAAGCTTTTTATATTTATTCTTCTCAAATAACACTTTAGAAACTTCTGCCTATACTCGTTTAAATCTATATTCTTAATTTGGTAGTAGTCAATGACTGATAATTATAAGTTGCATTGTCAT
>AMFJ01017231.1_pt1 | contig 19753 bp, 19 predicted proteins | sample 427208 | NCBI WGS metagenome assembly AMFJ01 (sample SAMN02954298, study PRJNA114691) | groundwater metagenome | biome: aquatic; feature: subsurface aquifer; material: sediment; isolation source: subsurface aquifer sediment | place: USA: Rifle, CO | collected 2008-08 | reverse complement strand
TTACCATTGGTACTGACGGCTTTGGTGAGATCACGTACAGCGGCAGTAATGGTTTGACTCGTATCAACAGTGGTGGCTTGCCCGGCAGTCATTCTATAACCAGCAATGGCGATGCCAGCAATGACTAGCAAGGTAACGAGTAGCCATAACCACCAGCGTTTATACCAGGGCCGAGTAGGTGGTTTGGGTAGTTGAGACATAATAGATCATGGAAATACTTAAGCTTGAGTTAGCCAAGTATAGCAGAAGTTGCGCGGCCTTGACAATTTGCTAAACTTAGCGCTATGGATACACAAAAAGCCAAACGACTCGCCTTACTCTTGGCACAATCTGTCATGCTGGAAGAACAAAAAGCGGCCTGGTTGAATGTATTGCCGTTGATGTCTGAAGCGCAAGTGAATCAACTGATGGGGATAATGCAGCATGAGCAACAGAGTTACCAGGAAGTCAGCAAAGCCTTTTTTCAAGATCTTGGGCAGTTAAATAAGGATATGACGGCGACGCTTGATCAACTGGCTGCTAAGGAACGTCAGGAAATAGAGCAGTACATTCAACAAAAACTCAATGGAACTAGCTGAGCGTTGGGAACAGGCGGCGGTTGCCACTCCAGACACAATCGCCAACGATGAACCAAGTTGGCGGCAGCGTTGGGCTAGTTTTGTTGATGACGCCCGCAGTCGTTATCAATCATGGAAAAAGGAATTGTACCGCAGTACGGATGCCACGTTAGAGAAAATGGCAGATCAGTATGTGGAGACGCCCACAGCCACATATTGGCAAGCTGCGCAACGGGCAGTAGATACAGCTCGTCGATCATTAACGCTTCGTTCAGCGATGGAATTAGGTGTCCGGGCCGCGTTACCGGTTGCCGAGTTTTCAGCCCAAATGACGGCGAAGCAATTTCTAGTTGATATTGCTATCCGTCAAGCTGATTGTGATGCACTGGCTAAGAAATACGAAGCTCAGGGTGGAGTAACGGCCGTTGAATCGGAGGCTATGAAATTTGCGAATGAAGTGCGACAACATTTTGCCGAATTACAGAAACAAACGGAACGGATGATGCCGGAACAAGCCGAAGACAAAGAATCATTTCGGCAGCAACACATCACCGCTGGGGTGCACTATGCTGAACAGCTTTTGCAAAAAGTAACCATCATTCCTGAAAGTAATCGTCAAAAAATCTTGGTAGATATCCGAACCCATTTAGATACAGAGGTATTTGATCCGTCTCGGCCATCACTGTTTAAAGCCTATGAACAAGCGACTAAGCGGTATAAAAACAGCATTCAGGATATTGTCGAGCGCCATGTGGATGTGTATCAGAAGCGCAAAGCCAGAAATTTAGCCATGCTGACAACCGGTGCCCGCTGGCTCACGTTTGGTGTGGAGAGTTTTGTGATTGGTCGAGCCAGTGCGGCTTACCGGACTGTCACGGCTAATTACGATAAAGCCTTGACCCAATTGCCGGCTCATGAACGGACAACTGGTAAGCGTTTGGCTGCCTTAGCTGGCGGTGTGCGTGAAAGTTTAAAACAGTTTGCACTGGATGATCGGTTTCGTTTGGCGCTTCGTGCCCAGACCGATGCCAAGCAAACCATTTCGGCAGCCGTAGAGCGATTGATTACACCTGAGCAACAAGCGGCCAGCGACCAAGAGTTTGCTGTAGATGATATTGCCAATGCTTTGTGGAAAGAGTTTGGTCAAGAACTGCAAAAACGCAACGTCACGGAAGCCGAACTGTATGGCAACATTGAAGATTTGGCTGCCTTCCAAGGTGATCGTCGTCAACAACTCGAACACATTTTACGCTATCGCTTGTTGCGCGTACATCGTGAAACTATTAAAGCCACGGTCCACCAATTTGAACATATCTATCGGCAGTTCAACACTAATATCGCCACACTTGGGGTGTTAGATCAAATTGATACCCGCATTGAACAGCTGGCTGAAACCAGAGTCGACATCGATCAAATCTTAGGGCAGTTGGAGACTGCTGTTGATAATCTCACAGTGACTACCGTATCCGCTCATGAACCAACCGCTGCCAGGCCGAGCATAGCGGACTATGAAGCAACGGTGCCACTGCCGGACGAGATTACTAGTGAAGTTCCGCCAGAAAATACCGTGACCAACATTACCTATGTGACGGCACCAGGTGATTCGGCTTGGAAAATTGTCTCAGAACACTTGGAATGGTATCGCCAACGCGAGGATAACCCAGCCCTGACCATTCCTCAAGCGATTGATTTGCTGGTGGCCGATAATCACCTGGCTCATGCTAGTAAATTAGAAATTGGTCAGCCATTGGTGATCCCCAGTGAGTCACTCCCTGTGGCCATGGAATCCGAAGTTGTCCAACCAGAAGTAGTGACTGAATTGTGGCAACAAGATAAGGTGATGACTCCAGAAATGGCCGTTCAGGCGGCCCGCGGTGTTGATGCTCACATTAGTAATGAACATTTCGTGGTTGGTGCCACTCGCGCAGACCTTGATGCCTTACCAGTCGGCCACTACATTGCAGTATTCGGCGATCGGTACAGTACTCATCACGGAAAAACCATGGCCGTACATTACGATGCCAGTTACGCGGTAACCGTTGATGAATCGGGCGTCGCTCTTGCCCGTCCATTAGGTGATCAAGCGGCTGAAGCTATACCGCTGAACGAATTATTGAAAACAGAGCGATCAGCCAGCGTGCGCGTTTTCACAACTGAATCAGCCGAACTCAAGATTGATCATGGCAGTTTGACTGCTGATACCTGGTCAATGGATAAACTCGCGAAAATTCAATTCTTGCAGCATGATGCTGTTCGGGTTGTCGCGGAAGATGGCACCTTTTGCTCCAAAGATATTGCGGGTCGCTTTAACTTGATGGCCCCACATTTGGCGGAGCAAGTTGGCTTGAGTGTTCTTAATGCCGATGGCCAGGTGACCGGAGTCACAGTCCATGCACCAATGATGGCCGAGAGTATGATTGCGGCCGGTGGCAAAGAGACAGCCACGCTGAAAGATTATTTTACGCTCAATGAATCTGGTGCCCATCCAACGGAGACGGTGAATAGTACTGATGCCACGTATCGTTATCAATTACAACATTGGATTCAAGAGGCCGGTAGAAGCCCGTTACAAGTAGCCACTTTTTTATACGCCGGCACCCACATTCAAGATATTATTGCCGCGAACCGTTTTAATGGCGGAGAGCCAAATTCACACGGAGTGACCTTATTGGGTGAAGAAAATCATACCTTTACTCAACATGGCGATAACACCCTCGACAAAGCCCTGGCTTGGAATTTAGGTTTGAGTCAGTCAGATTTGGCTCAACGAGGTTACTTGTTTGAAAGTTTGGGCATTGAAGTGAATGGTGTGCCAGTCACCAACGAAACCGATTGGCTGCGTACGCCGGTACATGAGGGTGATAGCATTGTCGTGCATGATATTGCCTTGAATCATCGTTTTCACGGTGATCGCGCCGACACCCTAGTTACTCTACTGGTGCAAAGCGATAAATTGATGCCAGTCAGTATCGTGCAACCGAATCCAGAGGTGGTCAATGCGGCGATGGGAGGTTCACCGGAATTTGGTAGTGATTTTATCGTAAACAACTTTGTTGAAGTCAAAACTGGGCAGAGTCTGGCCACAGTCTTCGCTGATGGTGGATTGTCACCAGACATGTGGAAGGCAGCCGAATTCACCTTGGTGGAACAGGGGATTGATCCAGTACACCTCAAGTCAGGAACGCTCGTACCAATTTTTGACGAAGATTCGCTGGCAGCTCATTTGGACACAATCTATGAGCGGGCTGAGGCACGCCTAGCTGCTGCCAATGATACCGAAGTGTATATTGTGCGACCACACGATAGCATGGATCATATCACTGGTCAGTGGTTTGATCGAGCTCGTTACTCCGCCAGCGAATGGAGTCAACTGCGTGATCGAGTGGCCGGCGCTGTTGCTATACCGTATGGCAATAAAGAGATGCCGGGTGATCTATATACTCAACCGTACTCGGTACATGAATATCACGTGCAAGCTGATGCCGTGCTACAATTGGATGCAAACGCCATTGCACAGCTGGAACGACTGGTTTGGCAAGACCGACTCGCTGAACGGATATATTTGCCCGAAACATTACCACTCGCCACCGACGCTGGTGTGGTTGAAACAGCGTTACCCGCTGAAGTAACTCGGTTAATTGATACGGTGGTCGATGGTAACCCAGAGTATGGTGAACGAGTCCGAACGGCCTTAGCCCTCGTCTACGCCAATGAGGGCATGCGTGAAATCGCCGACAAAAATATGCTGAGCAGTGCGATCAGTTGGGTGAATGATCACTTACCTAGCCGGTCTGCCACTCTAGACCAGCTGGTGGCATATTCAGAGTATTACACGAGCCGCCAAGCCCTCAAGGACGTGGCTTGGTCAATTAAAGACAGTGATTGGGCGGATGCGAGCCTAGATTTTGCCATAGCGCAAGGACAGGCTGCCGAACACTCTGTGTCAGCTTTACACCCAGTGGTCGGCGCGCTTGAACAAGTGGCCGGCGTGTCTTCGGCTGGTTTATTTCAGGTACGGGCGAATAATTTTGTTGCCGAGGATGATGCCGCTTTCCAACAATTTGAGCAAAACTTGCGGAATGATCCGCTGATGGCTACAGCGGCAGCTGGAGAAATTTTATATCGTAATGAAACCGTCTTGGATACCTACGTCAGCGCTTTTGGCGATCCACAAAAAAATGATGAAATTGCTCAGATGTTGGCGTTAGTCAATTCATACAACGGTGGACCCTACAAGACGATGTTGGGTAGTCTGCAAGAGCGCCTGTTAGTCTTCGCTCAGGCTGAACATCTCACCTTACCCATTGCTGAAGCATCTGGTCGGGGAACCGATGATACACGAGCGGCCTTGCAGATCATATGTGACCGTTTGCAGACTGAGGGCAAGTTGGCGGTTGCGCCTGATCAAATCGAGCGTGATCTCAGCTTACTTGGTACAGAAACGGTAGCATTCTTACGCAGCGAAACCATGCAACAACTGAAGCATGCCTATCAAGTCTCAACCGGTGAGCCATTGAGTATTTTACCGCAGCAACAACACTTGGCGGATCATGCTGTGTCATTCGCCAATTATGCCTATTTAGCAACGCAGGCTGGCGCCTATGACGTGATCACTCAATATTCAAATAACACTCGTCTGGCTAAAGGTGATGCCAATACAGAATATGCGCGCAGTGAAGCGCCGTGGTCACTCACGAATGCAATTTAACATTTTTTTCGGCGTCCTGTAAGAATTTTTTTAAACCGGCATCCGTCAGTGGGTGTTGAAATAATTCTTGAAATACGGCATAGGGGAGAGTGACAACATCAGCACCGAGGAGGGCTGCTTGGCGAACGTGATCGGGATGTCGCACCGATGCCACCAGCACCTTGGTCGCAAAATCATACTGCCGCATGACGTGTACAATATCACCAACCACAGCCATACCGTTCTCGCCGGCATCATCTAACCGTCCGACAAATGGGGAAATGTATGTTGCGCCGGCTTTAGCGGCTAGCAAGGCTTGGCTGACGCTAAACACTAAGGTGACATTAGTACGAATGCCCGCCGCTGCCAGTTTGGTGACCACGGGCAAGGCTGCTGCAATCATTGGTAGCTTAATAATCACATTCGGATGAATGCCAGCCAATGTATGGGCTTCGGCCAGCATGGCGGCAGATTCCGTAGCTAACACTTCAGCCGAAATAGGGCCATCCACTAACTGGCAGATTTCTTTAATGACATCTTCACGTCGGCGACCACTCTTGGCTACCAGTGATGGATTCGTGGTGACACCATCAATTAAGCCGGTGCTGGCAGCTTGTTGGATTTCTTCAATGAGGGCTGTGTCAAGAAAGAGTTTCATAGTGATTCAGAATATTTAACCCACCGTTGCAATCTAGCCATTTCTTCTTGCACAATAGTGGAATTGTACTCACCAGCATGCCGTTTTAAGCCAGGCATGTCAATAGTGTGCTGTTTCTGATCAATGTGCAATGATAGTTTAAGTGAGTTCGGTTTATCACCCAAATATAAGTGAAACCGTGGATAATGTCCGCGTCCCAAATGGCGTACCCAACTGCCAGTAATGGGATGATAACCAGCTTGCCGTAGGCAACTAGCCAGATTGATTGGTTTCTTTAAATTTATTTTTAGGTCCATTGGGTAGGGGTAATCAATAAAACCGGTCGATCAATCACCGAAATGTGTACCGTATCGGCCACAGCACTGTTTGATAATCCGGAATAGGATTCATCAAGAACAAATTGTCCGTTCCATTTGGCTCCTTGTATTTCGACAGTAGCTGAGTCTTCGATTGGCAGTAACGAGAATGAAGTTACATTTTTTAATTCGATCTGATCAATAATCGGGCGCAAATGCTGATAGGGGGTATATAAGGATCGAATCACTCGGTGGTTGTATAACAGATGGATGGCGGTGAGAGTATGGTCGAGTCGATCGATACTCACAAAACCGAATAAGTCGATCACATAATCAGTAAAGTGTTCTTGAATATACGCTAGACCCTTCTGGAGATCGGTGGTCGTTTGATCAGTAGATACGATAAAGTTGGTGGGTTTATCCGTTATCGAGTCACCATCACCTAACGTAATGGTTGGCGTGATACCAAATTTTTGACAAAATTGGTGACCACCATCAAGCGCAATAATGACATCGTACGATTTAAGTACCATACCACAGTCAAACCAAGTGCCGTTGCCAACTAATGCAATTGTCTGCATAGCACCACTATGCTACACTCGGCGTATATGTCAAGCTCGACACAACGGTATCAGTTTTCGCCACAGCAAGACGTGATTGAGTTCACCGCGCCAGATTTTGTCCTTGTCACATTTGGGACGATTACCACCAGCGAAGAGGACAACACCAAAGAATCACGTTGGATGAAAGGTGTCTTTGACGAAATCAAACGACATGCTCCGCAGGCCAAGTTGAAAGTGTTGATGGATTTTCGGACGATTGACTCCGGTGAATTCAATAGTCAAGAATCAAACACGATTTATCGGGAAATGCTCCATGATGAGGCCATTGCTAAAGTAGCAGCGTTTGGTTTGCCCCATGGCTGGGCATTGCTGATTGATTTACTACGCGCCTTTATGCCGCATAAATTAAAAACGTTTGCTACTGAAGAAGACGCCCGGGCGTGGCTGTATGCTGCTGATTGATAAACCCGTTGGCCTATCCTCATTTGCGGTCGTGGCTCGGGTACGGCGGCAGCTCAACGTTCAACGGGTTGGCCATGCCGGCACGCTTGACCCATTAGCCTCGGGGTTGTTGATTGTATTGGTTGGTCGAGCAGAAACAAAATCTCAAGATCGGTTCATGAAACTCGATAAAGAATATGTGGTAACCATCGAGCTGGGAAAAATCAGTACAACAGATGATAGCGAAGGGGAGATCACAAGCACCAAATTTCAATTTCCAAATCTCAAACAGTTTACTGGAAAAATCCAGCAAATTCCGCCAGCTTATTCCGCCATTCATGTGAACGGGGAGCGGGCCTATCGTTTAGCCAGACAAGGCAAACCGGTAACGATAGCACCCAGGTCAGTCACCATCTACTGTCTAGAATTACTGGATTATGAAAAGCCATTTATGACGTTACAAGTACAGTGTTCTCATGGAACATACATCCGATCACTGGCTCGAGCCATGGGCGGATATGTCACCGCCTTGCGTCGTACCAAGATTGGCACGTACGACGTCTCCTCCGCTATTTCACTCGACCAAATAGCGACAGCACAAAACCAACCGTTGAGACAAGAATAATCGTTGGACCAGCGGGTAAGTCTAAGATAAATGACAAGCTTAACCCTACAGTAGTTGAGACAACGCTGATAATAGCGGCCAGCCAAACCAGTTGTTTAAACGATTTAGCCAAGTTCTTGGCAATAGCGGCTGGTAAAATCAGCAAACCGGTGACTAAAATGATGCCAACAATTTTAATACTCACGGCAATGGTAAGAGCGGTAACGATAAAGAAGGCATAATCCAAGCGTGTGCCATTGATGCCGCGCACAAAAGTGAAATCTGATGAGAACGTCATCAGTAGTAATCGTTTACTGGTATAGAGCAGGAAGACAATCACAGAGATACTGACAGCCGCTGCCACGCTCACGTCCCACCAAGTCAGGGTGAGGATGTCCCCAAATAAAATAGAAAACAGTTCTGACCGATAGCTGGGCAACAAACTAATCAGTACTACACCCAGCGACAACCCGGCTGAAAAAATCACTCCCACGACGGTATCCAAACTAATCACCGACCGATTTTTTATTGCCACGGTGATAATGCCGATAAAAATACAAAACAGAATAGCAGACAGAGTTGGGGATAGGTGAAACAGTAACCCTAAGGCAATGCCCGCTAAGGCAGAATGTGCGATGGTATCGGAATAAAACGATAAATTACGCAGGGTAATGAAGACGCCAAGAAACGCTGCGGCGATACCAATCACCACACCGGCCACGATGGCGCGTTGCATGAAAGGAAGCGTAAAGGCGTTCAGCAGTAAATCAATCGTCATGGTGGTGTTGATCAACTTTAGTCAATGGGATGCCGTACATTTTTTGGAAGTTCTCGTGGGTAAAAATATCCTGTGGACGGCCAGTACAAATTAATTCCTTATTCAGACACAGCACAACATCGGCATATTGCGCGGTCACATCGACATCATGCGACACCATCACAATTGTTACGCCAGACTGCTCGTTGAGTCGATGAAGATAATTGTATAACTCAGCCTGACCGCGGGGATCAATGCCGCTGGAGAATTCGTCCAAGAATAACACTTTTGGTTTGGTGCTTAACACTCCCGCCAGCAGTACTCGCTGCAACTGACCGCCAGATAATTTACCGATCCGTTTACTGAGTAATTCTGTAACGGCGAACATGTCGTCGAAGGCAGGGAGAGAACCATGTATCCACCAACCCGTAGTCTGGAGATACATTTGTAGAAACTCATGCACGGTAATGGGAAAGGTAGGATCAACGGCCAGACGCTGTGGGACATACCCCACTTCGCGCATGGTGAAATGGCGCGTGATACTGCCACTACTGGGTTGTAACAGCCCGAGCATGATGCGCAATAATTGAGTCTTACCCGCCCCATTTGGTCCAAGAATGGAAACAAACGCACCTTGTGGAATCACAAATCCAACGTTACGTAGTACAGTGACGTCACCAAACTTGAGATTGATATTGTCGGCATGAATCAAATCGCCGTGCATGGCTTGACTGTACTGATGACGATCTGATTTGTCAATCGGGCGGAACGGGCTATACTAATGGCTATGGCTCTGAAACGAACCCGGTCGGCAAAATATATTTGGGTGTCCGATTTTGTGTATGGGGGGATTGATGGTGCAGTAACCACATTTGCGGTAGTGGCCGGTGTAGAAGGCGCCAGCTTGCCCGTTGCCATTGTATTAATTCTCGGTTTTGCCAATTTGTTGGCTGACGGTGTATCGATGGCCGTGAGTAAATATTCCAGTGATAAAGCCGAAAAGGAACGGATTCAACGGATTCGTCGGTTAGAGTACAAATCAATTCGAGAAAAGCCTCAGGAGGAACGGGAAGAAATTGAGCAGATCTTACAAGACCATGGCTTTACTGGTAAGGCACTGGAATCGGCCACTCATGTGATCACCAAAGACAAGGATGTCTGGGTGGATATTATGATGAAGCACGAGTTTGATGTAGTGGAAGAAGCCATTTATCCATTGAAAAGCGCTCGAACTACTTTTTTGGCATTTAACGCGATCGGCATTATTCCACTGATTGGCTATGTGCTCACGCCATTTTTCCAGTTTGATACCAAAGTGGTGTTTATTGTGACCAGTATTTTTACCATGATTGCTTTATTTATAGTGGGTACGATCAAGGCCCAATTTACCGATGGTAAATGGTGGGATGCCGGGCTACGCACTGTCCTCACCGGCGGGATTGCGGCAACTTTGGCTTATTTGGTTGGGTATGCCTTACGTGGTATAGCCTAGCAGCGATTGTCACAGCCACGGTAACGCCGAGCGTATTCAACAATAAATCATGGCCGGTATCAAAGGCATCACCTAACCGGTGAGAACCGGTGAAGTAATCTTCCAAATATTCTTCAATTTCATAGGCCACGCCCATGGCGACAGCTAGGCCAAAGCTGCACAGCAAGATGAGTTTACGTGGAGCACGTTTGCTATAGATAATCGTGGCGATATTCCACACCCATAAGCCGGCTACCGCTGAACCAAAGAAGTGCAAGCTGGCATCATACCAAAAAAACCTGTCGTACCAATGAAATAAATCACCAGCCATATCTAACGTCATCGCCAGTACCACTAGCGACATAATCCAGCCTTGATATGGCCGACGCAATCGCGCTTGAACAATTTCTAATATAATCCAGGCGGCGCCTTGGGTAATAATTAAGCCAAGGATGGTGAATGTAGCGGTGAGGGGAATCAATTCTAACCACACCAATACTTCGAAGACAATCACCCCACCAAATAAAATGCGCCAGAGTATTGTGGTCATGCTTTTATTTTAGCACGTCTGCGTAAAATCAATAACCACAGCACCATAGAGAAATTCAAACCGACCAGTACTGCTTGATAGAGCCAGTTCACCACGGCATATTGTCCAAGCGCAAATAAGGCCAAGCCATAGCTCAAGCCACTCGTGACGTACAGCCGGGCGGTTTCTTGTTGTGGTAATCGATAACTTTTGCGGAAGGTTGGTGCAAATGCCAGTACATCAACGACGATGCTCAATAGAACGGCCAACAAGGCTTGGTTAGTCCACCACCACAACACTATGCCCAGTACTGCCAGTCCAAGCGACCACCAATCGAACCGGGTGATAGCGCGGTGTCCATACCATATCGCCAATAGTACCACTACCAAACACAGGCCGGCCTGCATCCCATGCACCCAACCACCCGCTCCACCATGCTCAAACCATTGCACAGTAAAGGCAATGGCTTCTGTGAGAAACCAAATCAGCCAAGAAAACAGATGCGGCTTGGTCCGTTTGGCCAAGATATCCTTAATATAAGGAATATAACCAATTGTTCCAATCAGCACGGCACCGTACCCAAAGATCTCTTTATATGGCAACATAAATCTGCTATACTATACCAAGTAAATAACTCAATAACAAAAATATGCACACACTTATTAAGCTCAGTAGTGGATTAGTCATTGCTGGGTTTGCCTTTGCAGCGATCGCGGCGGACGGAGATTTTGATGATGGGGATTTCGGCGATGGTGAATTTGAAGAAGGTGGGGATGTTCCGGTAGCGGATAATACCTCTACAGCCAGCGTCGAAAACCTAGGACCATTTGGTGGAAATTTGTGGGATGTGGCTTTATCGCCAGATGGCAGCAAGCTCTATACGGTTGCGAAAGATTCACCGAATGGCTTTTACTGGTCAGACGATGGTGGCGCGACCTGGAATGGTTTATCTGGTGTCGACTATGGTGGAGGGATTGGAGTGGAAGTGGATACAGACGGTAATGTCTATACCACTTTTAGCCAAGGGCTTTATAAAAGCACGGATGAAGGCGTAACGTTTACCCGGATTTTAGAAGACAATGGAAATGCTTTATTGGTGATCGGCGATACACTGTTCATGTCGAGCACCAGTACGCCAGGCACAATTCATACATCGGCCGATGGTGGTGAGTCATTTACCACTACGACCTTACCCAATAGTGAAGACATTTGGAGCATGGCCATCACAGCTGGTGCGGTCTATGTACAAACGATGGACAGCGATTATGTCGCCCATCTCTATAAAAGCACGGATGACGGGGAGAATTGGACTGAATTATCCATTCCTGCCATGCAGGATACTTCAGCAGCTGTCCATGTCTGCGTCAATGGGAGTGATGCTAGTGTGGTTGGTTTGACAGGTGGTTTTTCCGGGGAAGATAATTATCTCTCTACCAATGGCGGCAGTTCGTGGGTAGGTACGGGTACAAATTCTGTGACAAGCTGGTGTGTCTTTGATACTGCTGAGCGTTTATATATGGGTGAAATGTATTCAGACGATCTAGCGAACTGGGAGTCACTTGGTGCTGATGATTCTGAAACCACAGCATTAGGTGGGCATTTCCTGTTAGTTGATCCCAACGATGTAGACATGCTCTATGCCGATGGCATGCCTGGTTTAAGCAAGAGTACTGATCGTGGCCAAACCTGGGAAGATATCAATGAAGGGATTAGCGGCGTAACGATCACCGATATCAGTCAAGCGACTGATAAAGATATTGTTTGGGCAGCCGCCTACAATGGTATTGCCAAGACACAAAACTTTACTAGTACTAATCCCACTTGGGAGTTTCCGGTGTTAGAAGATCCTGGTACAGCGATTTGGGTGGATCCGTCTGATCCGAACATGGTGGTGGTTGGAGAAATTGGAGCGATTCGGCGCACCACGGATGGTGGTAGCAGTTGGACAGCAAATGATGCGGCTGATCTCTTATCTCATGATTATTCAGTTGATGAAATTCTGGCAGATGTGACGGATGCGAACACCCTATATGCAGCGGTAGAAAACGGTGAACCAAACAATAGTAAAGTGGGTATGGTATTGCGCTCTACCGATAAAGGTGAAACCTGGGAAGATTTAGCCATTACTGATAATGTCTCTGCACAAACCATTACCCAAGCCAGTGATGGTCGGTTGTATGTTGGTGTGGGTGCGGATGCCGGGTCGGATTATTTAACAGGGATTTATGTCTATGAAAATGATTCATGGACAGCTCTCGATGGTACGCCTGAAGAAGATATCGTCAAAATTCTGGTTGATCCAGATGATGACACGATTATCTATGCCGTTGGGACATCTGGTTTCTATCGGTCAAATGATAGCGGTAATTCCTGGGATCAAATTACCGACGGTATTGACGAATTGCGATCCTTCAACAGTTTAGCAATTCAATCATCTACGACACCAAACACATTGTATCTAGGTGCGACCAACTTCTTCAATCAAGGTGTGTTATACAAATCTACGGACGGGGGAGACACGTGGGGTTTGCAATATACCGGGTTACAAGAAGAAACCTTCTACACACTCATTTTTGATGGCGTCACGGCTGGAACCAGTCGTGGGTTGTTTGAAATTAAATCAAAGGCGGCCTTAACGGTAAAAGCGGCTAAGAAAAAAGTGCCGGTTTTGAAAAAAGCGGAATTCACTGTTACGTTAAAAGATGGAGTCACTGGAAAAAAATTGAAAAATCAGCGGGTCAAGTTTTTTCAAAAATCAGGCAAGAAGTTTGAAAAGATCGACACGGTAAAAACTAACAAAAAAGGTCAAGCCATCATTGAGGTGCGTATTCGTAAAGCCAAACAGTATCAATTCAAAGCCACTTGGAAACCGAAGGGCGGTACCAGTGAAGAGTACACCAACGCTACTTCAAGTATTGTGAAGGTCAAAGGTACCAACTAAATCCGCTTTACCCACAATGTGCCCTACCATGGCAGTCTCGATTTCTGCTAATGAGTTACCGTTTATGGTGGGCACATCAAGTGCGTACAGTTCAAAATGATACCGGTGTAAGCCATTCGGCGGGCACGGGCCACCCCAGGAGGTTTTGCCAAAGTCGTTCATGACCTCTACACCTCCAGTCGGTACGGTGTTGTCTGCCACACTCGTTACGTTAGCTGGGATATCTTTTACAATCCAATGAATCCATTCCTTACTGGGTGCATCTGGGTCGCGCACGATGAACACAAAACTTTGTGTGTCGGCTGGAATGTCTGACCACTCCAGTGCCGGGGAAATATCTTCACCCGCACAGGTAAATTGTGCCGGAATGGTTCGATTATGTTCCCAATGTGGGCTGATGATTTTCATATCGGCGATATTTGGTTGACCGCAACCAACAAAAATAATTAAACTTAGAAATAACCAATTACGTATTGCCATGCGTTAAATAATATTGTACCTGTTCGTCAGTGACTTGATCAAATTCTTCATAAAACTGGCCAACGGCCATAAAATTGTCTGGCTGATCCAACACAACCACATCATCAACTATTCGCTTAAGTTCTACTACCGTATCTGGCGGCGCGACTGGTACGGCGACGATGATGCGCTGTGGTTCTTGTTGCTGGATCGATTGAATGGCCGCCTGCATCGTTAGCCCCGTGGCAATACCGTCGTCAACTAAAATGACTACTTTATTTTTTAACTCAATTCGTGCCTGGCCCCCTCGGTACTGCTTAATACGTCTGTCTAATTCTTTTTTTTCTTGACTAATTACTTCATCAGTTCCATGACCAACAATGACACCTGTTTCAGTCAATGCTCCCCAGGCGTATTCCTGATGACCAGGTGCGCCTAACTTGCGCGTAATGACAATATCAAGTGGCAGTTGCAACGTTTTGGCCACAACTGCAGCGGTGACCACTCCGCCGCGGGGTAAACCTACAACAATGACAGTAGATTGTTGATCGTATTGTTTCAGGGCGTTGGCCAATTGCTGACCGGCTTCCGCCCGGTCATGCCAGATCATTTGCGTTTGGATAAACGATACACTTTCAGAACTTCCTCGGTCGCTTTAGCCACTTTACCCGATTTCATTTGTTGGGCGGCACAGGTGGATAAATGGCCTTCCAAGATCATATCCTCGACTCCGGATAAAGCGTGTCTGACCGCGGCAGTTTGTGTGAGCACATCAATACAATAATCACCACGCTCCACCATCCGCTGCAATGCCCGAATCTGCCCCTCGACAATTTTAAGTCGCCGGATAGCGCTTGGTTTCGTATTTTTCATAGGTAGATAGTAGCACACTCGCTCATACACAGGCTAGGTGCGTCGATCTGATCGTGGCCATTCGATCAATTGGCCGGCGCGGCGTTCCATGACATCAGCTGGACGGATAAGTGACCTATTTCGTTTTGGAATAATTCTACTATGACGAGAGTGATCAATGCGTTCGGCAATACTGAATAAATCTTCCTCAGTCGTTATCCAGTCGGTGCCAAATTTTCTGAGATCAAATGGTTTTGTGGAATATTCCCGCAAGACTTTTTTACCGGTTGTATTGACGAAGTATTCATGAAAAAAAGATAGAGCCAGTTCCCGCAGGGTTTTATAAATCGGATCACGAAACCGGACAGAGGCGTGATTCGTTTTACTAATGGCTCCCCAGTAGCCGTGACGCTTATACAGCGCCACCACATGGTCATCATCACCGTCGGCGCGTAAATCAAACAGTAGCGATGGTTCACCATTCTGCCATAACACCGCTGCCGCAAATAAAGCACCTTCTAAGCAATGCATTTTCCGTTCCCGCAAGGCCCGGCGTGGTGACATGTAGGTTTCCCCGTGTTTTTCCCAATTCATTGGCACACGATCCAGATAGTTTTGGATCTTGATCGGTGTAGGTAGTCGGGGGAATAGCATATATGCTATACTATACTAGATTAATTAACATAAGCAAAAAATACGCTATGCGTAAAACTATTCTTGCATCAGTGCTCTCAGCGGGTACAGCTGGGTTGCTGCTGATAGGTGCAGGGTGCACCGGTACGACTACACCAACGACAACCACCACAACGACTAATAAAAACACGCCGGCAGTGGAAGGGGTGACGTTTGACGTGACGGCCAGCGACGCCGAGGTGGAAGCCGATGATAATGGTCAGTGGGCGAAGACCGCCACTGCTTCATCGGAATACGGCACAGATTCTTGGGCGGCTAAACAGGCCACTGGTCAGCCTAATGTTGATGTCTATGGCGATAATATATCCGCCTGGGCACATTTAGAAAAAAATAAGGGCGAAGAAACAATAGAAGTTACTTTTGCAAAAGCAGTCAACGCGGTAGGGGTGCGTATTCGTGAAACCTATGGTAGCGGTGCAGTGACCAAAGTTGAACTGATCGATCTTGGTGGGCAATATTATACGATCTGGGAAGGCACTGATTCAACGGTGGGTTTAGGCTATCTTCAAGTACCCGTCGATATCACTGAATATTTAGTGAACGGTGTGCGTGTGACCGTGGATACCTCTTTGGTTCCAAACGAATGGGCCGAAATTGATGCAGTTCAGCTGGTTGGAGAGTAACACGGTATCAGGCTCCGTCATCGTGCACCTTTCACTTTCAGTTGTTTGGTGCGGACGGTATCTGTCCCATAGGTTGCAGCATCAGTATCGTTCGGTATCCAGCGCACTTGATAATACGTAGTTTTAGATTGATTGAGTTCTAACGTCAACTTGCCCTTGTTATTGGTGCGTTTTGTCTTCAGTTTCACTTGTTGCCAATCCCCAGACTTTTTCGTTTTCTTATAGAGTTTCACGGTACGTTGGCGCAGGCCATCTTTGGTGGCAGCATCCTTCAACTGAATGGTGAGGTTATCACCTTTGGCCGATGCAGTAAGTGTTGCCTTCGAATACAATGATTGCAAGCCGATCGTGGTGCCGGTGGTTAAGCCATCAAACAACATCTCGTTAAATTCTTCATCCACCAAGCCAGTATATAATAGTGACCAACTCTCGCCCGCATCGGTGGATTTATAGACATAACTGGTACCGGCTGGCCGACCTGTGGCGGCATAGATGGTGTTCGCATCCGCGGCTGTGACGGAATGGAAATAGGCATCGCTCGGCAAACCATTAGCGGTGATGTCTTCCCAGGTGACACCATTATCGGTTGAGCGCAGTAGCTTACCATTTGAATCGCCAATACCGCTGGCAAACACCGTTTCACCGACCACCACCACCGATGTGACCGATTGATCTGTACCTGTGCTGACTTGTTCCCAAGTCGAGCCATCATATAAGAACACACCGTGTTGTGTCGTATCATCACTAAATTCATAACCAGTGCCAACGACCACCGTACCATTGCTCAGTACGGCAAGATCATTGGCCGGCGCATCCAGCCCCGTGACATCTGACCAGGTGCTACCGCCATCGGTGCTGGTATAGAGGGTACCATCGCTCCCTTGCTGTTCAGAGAAGGCGGCGTAGAGCGTGTCACCATCAGACACAACGTCTGTGAAGGTACCGGTTAAGCTTTCAATTCCAGTTGCTACCTGCCAGGCATCGCCACCATTTGTGCTCACAAACAGGTTACTGGCACCGGCTACGATATGATCAGTATTATCAGGATCTATCCAAACACATTCTATGTCACTACTGGCTTGGTCCGGCAGAATGGGGTATTCCCAGGTAGGGGAATCACTTAAAAAATTATTGCTGTGGGCCAAACCGCCTTGGGCTGCTAGCCAGACATTTTTCTTATTATCCGATTGCGTAATATCATTCACCGTCACACCCAGCAAGCCGTTCGATTTTGCATCTTCTGACCAGGTCTCTCCACCATCGGTCGACAACTGGACGCCGGTGCCAGAACCAACCACCATCACCTCAGTATTGTTCGGATCAACCGCCAATTGGTTGGCCGTCACCACCAAATTTGTCACTGTGCCGCCGAGATTATCCGTATATTTATCACCCAAATAGATACGATCACCGATAATGTTTACTTCTCCAGTAATCGGTTCGGCAGTGAGAGTCTGCCACGTGCCATTTGCGCCAGTGGTGGTATAGAGCGCACCATCCGCTCCGGCGATCACAATGAAATTGTTGTCGGTTGGTTTCGCGCCCACCCAGGCATAGTTGCCCGACTGGCTGGTGGCGGTCACTGTCTGGGTGGCGACATCCAAAACGTACAGAGTTCTGGTTTGATCACTGCCGCTAGCAGCCAGGATATAAAATGTTGAACCATCGGTGTTGCCAACAATACTGTTCGTGCTGACATCTTCGGCGATAGTGATATTGGTAAATGATTCACCTTCGTTCACACTGACATCTAGGCTGCCATCGCGCACTGGCGCTACCAACACACCGTTGGCGTAGGCCAGGGCCAAATTGAAGTCGTTCGATTCCGCATCACCGCGTGAACCAGCTAATTCTGTCCAGTTCGTTCCACCGTCAGTCGTTTTATACAGGCTAATGCCGCCAACTACATAAGCTGTATCAGGTTCGTCTGAGATGACCAAGGCATTTACTTTACCTAAATCTGTTCCGGCAGTTGGACCCTCCCAAGTTTCAGCGGAGTCGGTAGAGTGATAGATGCCATTAGATGATAAGGTTGAGGCATACATTCTGCCTGTGTCATCAATGCCTAAATCGGTGATATAACCGCCGAACAGTTCATAACTTACCCGGACCGCTTTCTTGGTCTCATTGTTAAAGGCGTCTTCAGCCAGAGTAAGGACTGGCCAGGTGAGAACGTACATCGCCAACAGTATTTTTTTCATAGGTTTATTTATGACTAATGATACTAAGTAGTATAGCATATCTGCCATAGCAGCCTATTCTGTACCAGTCATTTTCCCCTTGGCCCAAATGGAGCCATTTGTAAGATGATCTCCAAATGTTGATAGGCAGTTTTCCGCTTTATTGGTATAGTGACTGTATGAAAAAATATGGTAGAGCACTTATTATATTGGGCATAGTTTTGCCAGCGGCGTTAATGGCGGACGATGTATCTATCATTAAAAAAATTCGGAATGTCAGTTTCACAGACATTACCCATGATCAGGTGACGGTACAGTGGACGCCGCCAGCTGGTTCGAATCTGCGGTATCGTGTATGGTTAAAGGATGCATCTGGGAATACGTTAGCCAAACGTCGCACACAACAAACATCAATAGTGCTCACATATTTGTATCCAGAAACCAAATATTACATTAAAGTGCGTGCCGTTCAGTCCTCTCATGTTACAGGCAAGTGGTCGATTGCTCAATCATTCACCACTACAGCCAAACCGCCGGTTATAACTAATACGATTTTTGCCGGTGATGTCATGTTGTCGCGCTATGTGGCTCGAGCCACGGAACAGACCGGCGATATGGCTGCGCCCTTCGTCAACATTGCTGACGAATTCACACGGAACGACTTGGCCTTTGTGAACTTGGAGGCGCCGTTTCAGGAATATGGGCCATGGGATGTAGCGGATGACTCCATGACATTTAAGGTGAATCCACAAATGATGGAGGGATTGCAATTAGCCGGTATTGATATTGTGTCATTGGCCAATAACCATGTGTATAACGCCGGTCAAGCCGGAGTGGATTATACTAAACAGTATTTGGCTGATAACAGAATTGCCTATTGCCTGGAACACTGGGATATTCGGGAGGTGAATGGGTTGCAGTTTGCCTTTTTGTGCTATTCGTATGATCTCAATCTCGATATCGATAAACTAATTGCTGATCTTCAAGAGGTGCAGAACCTGGGCGCCGATGTGATTATTGTCTCCATGCACAATGGTACGGAGTATACGGAAACTATTAGCCCTGCCCAATCGAATTTTGCCCACACCGCCATTGATTACGGCGCCGACCTTGTGATTGGTCATCACCCGCATGTGGTGCAACGGATGGAGGAGTATCAGGGAAAATATATTTTTTACTCGCTGGGTAATTTGATTTTTGACCAGGATTGGTCATGGCCAACTCAATTAGGCGCGGTTGTAAAAGTGACTTGGGAAGATGATCAAATCAAAAAAATTGAATTCAAACCGGTTAAGATTGATAATGATTTTCAACCGCGGTTCATGGATTTTGAAGAGGGCAGAGAAGTGCTGGGTAGATTGCAGGTGAGTAATTATGAGTTGATGGTAGACTAGATATTTCCCTGAAGTTATCGATTCAATCGTTCTATGGAGAGGCGGGGG
>AMFJ01000500.1_pt1 | contig 19783 bp, 14 predicted proteins | sample 427208 | NCBI WGS metagenome assembly AMFJ01 (sample SAMN02954298, study PRJNA114691) | groundwater metagenome | biome: aquatic; feature: subsurface aquifer; material: sediment; isolation source: subsurface aquifer sediment | place: USA: Rifle, CO | collected 2008-08 | reverse complement strand
GTTCCAAATTTGGAACCAACAAGTTTCATTGATATATTAACTTTAAAACACCATTGATTACACCATTAGATTTTGACTTACTTAATAAAGTTGAAGCCTCTTCTCAACTTAAGGTAATTATATTTATTTGCATCTGTAAATTAAAAATCAATAATTTTATGGAAGGATATTATTTAACACTTGAACATTGTCAAATATATTTTATTATATAGTATATCTTATACAGAATTCCAGTAAATAAAACTCAAGAAATATTTAAAATAATATAAATACCCTAAGTCTTTAGGTTTGATTGTCCTTTCATTCAATATGATTCTTTAGGGCTATTCAGTTATAAATTCTTCTAAGTTTCATAATTGGAGTTATCGATCTTGGAATATAAATATAACCTCCTAGGAATTGCTCTCAGATAATATTTTTAACTTTTTCAATGCTTCAGGCCACATTTCCTCAAACATATCTTTGTATTCCTCCTTAGAATCAAGTTCAACTAATACTTGAGTAAAGCCATCCTTCTCAATGAATGTATAATTTTCTCGTGCATCCTGAGTTTCTGGCCAATATGTTTCTTTCCCATTGATTATTTCTCAAAGATGTTGTATAGACAAGTAGTCAAATGGGCGGACTTCTTTGATTTTACTGATCATCCCTGAAACTCAATTTTCATCCTGTCAAAGAAAAAGCATACTACTGCCTTCCTTCCATTCTCCTTTATAATATGAAACAGAACCAGGAGGATTGAAGACCTCTGTCCATTTTCGGTAAGTATCGTCATTTAGCATTGTCTCCCAAACTTTTTTCTTAGGAGCATGTATGTCTATTGAATATCTTAATTTTTCCATATATTCATATAAAAAGTAAATTGATTTGTTAATTTTCGTAACTATTCATTATATTCAATTGATGATATATATCAAAAAAAATCCTTGAATAAAAGTTGTACTATCTTAGTGCAGAATAATATAATAATAGCTCTAAATAAATAAACTTCAATGTTGCGATGCTAGAGCTGGAGAAGGCAAATCGTTGTCTTCTTAAGATCCGTCTATTGTGAATCATATAAACCTTAATTTTGCATTAAAACTTGATTTATGTTAAGCTTAAAGCAAATACTAACTTTTCATTAGGTATGACAGAATTCTTTGGCAAATACGAACAAAAAAAGATTTTTACATCAACACAACAGGAGGCTGATGCCTTTTCTTGTGTTAGAATTTCATACAGAGAGCATCTATCATCCGAAGTTGAGAAGAGAAGTAAAGGATATATACAAAAATATCTTAAAGAATGATGGGAAAAATTTTTTGATAACGATATTAATGATTTAAGCTTAGAGCCATATCTCTGTAAGGCAATTCTTGAATATTTGCTCAAAGAAAATACAGCAAAAATATTTGAATACGATTTTATCTTGAGAAAATATCCATTTGGTGAGAGCTTTATTAAGAAGGCTCTGTGCAAAGATGCCCTAAAGAGATTTGCCTTGAAAGATCCTGAAGGTTTTTGGCTTTTTAAGGAATTGAAATTAGATAATTATATGAAAGGATATGATATTGACTTTAATATTTTTAAAGATATTAAATTAAAATGAAAATTCCAAGAAATTAATGAAAAAAAACTTAATGTAGAAGATTTTTCTCAGGGAGAGAAGGAATGGTTAATACAAAAAGCTAAAACTAATCCTGCATTATTGGTACATAGCTTTTGTAAATATGAAGATACTATGCCGTTTATTAAAGAAATATCAAAAATTGTTATAACTGAAGAGAATTATCTAAAGTTTTCAAAAACTTATCCTGCCTTGGTATTTACCTCATATATGGACCGATTGATCCGAGAAAAGCCATTTACAAAAGAGGTTATAAAAAACGTAATTGCTCAAGATCCTATTCTTTATTATAAATACATATACACTCCGTATAATAACTGATTTAATTTTTGATTTGAAAAAAACAAAAAAGAAGAGAATGAAGTATTTGGCATTTCAGTTAATGAAGAAGCTTTAACAAGATGAATTTTAAGGCATCCCCATGATTATGAGTTAATCTTATGAAAGGATTCAGTTTTAGATAAGCCATATTTTTGAAAACTAGCTGAATTAAGCGCCAAACTCGATACTTGAGCTGCTTTATACATTCTCGGAAGTTCAAGATTACTTGATGTATTAAAAAAAACAGACCCATTATCAATTGAGAGAATAGTAAAAAGGGCCAAAGTAGATTTAATATGAAAGCCTATTGCTAATGATATGTATATAAAGCTTGTGGGAATTATAAATAATCTTCATGAAGAAAAAGACGAAATAAGATTTGCCATGATAGAAAATTTTGATTCCAAGGATTTGTACAACTGCATTATTAAAGGAAGAGAAGAGGTGTTCACTTCTTCTTATATTTGAATAATGAAAAGGTTAAATGATTGATTGAAAAAACAGTGAAAAGATTTTTATGATTTATTTCAAGAGCAAAGATTTGAGTGAGTAATTATTTTTTTAGAAGCAGTTAGTTCTTACTGACAAGTTGAGGTTTTTTTAAATCACATTAAAAAGGATAAATTGGTAAAACTTTTAGTTGAACTGGTTTTTTCTGTAAGAAATGATTTAAGAAATGCCATTGCCTTTACTGACCTGGTTTCTGTTATAAAAGATGAAAAACTGTTAGAATTAATTTGAAACACAATAAAGACAAGGTTTAAAAATATAAATACGACAGCCAATGAAAAAAATAGGCTTTGAGTAATAGGAAATAAGTTAAAAAATAAATTTAATGATCCATTTTTTAAAAATGAGCTAATTAAATATGAGCTCCCAAAACTCAATACAATAGAAACTAAAAATCTTTTTGATAAAAATTGAAGAAACATACAACAGTATTTTTTCTATAATGACCCTGATGGAAAAAGCTCTTATAAAAACTTTTTAGCAACGTATAAACAGTTGTGATGGAAAATAGAAGACCACAAGACCTTTGTAATTATAAAATCAAAGCAAATTAGCAGGAAACAGGCTATAATTTTTGCAAACAACCCAGAATTTGACCAAAAAACTAATGCTAATTGAATTGAAGATATCGAGAATTACATGAAAGATTATTCACCTGATTGACCAAATATTGTGGTACATAGATGACATAGTTATCATGTATGTAGCACAATCGAAAAAGTATATAAAAACACTAAGATGGTATTTTTATGATCTTGCGGATGATTTCAAAATGTTTCAAATGTTTTAGATAAATCAAAAGGAGCAACTATAATAACAACAAAGTGAACTTGAACCATGCTTGTAAATGACCCATTATTTTCTGAAATAAATCAATCAATCCTTCATTCAGATAAAATTTCATGGGATGATATTTGGCAGAAAGTAAGAAAGAAAATTGAAAACGACCCCAAAGCACAATATAATTTCAAATCTTATGTCAGACCAGATCAGAACCTTTGAGTATTGTTTATAAAGAAACTTGAAAGTTTTGAAAATTAAACATTAACGGTTCAGTAAGCTCCATTTTAGAGTTTTGACTATAACATAATTATTTTAATTTAAAATATCTTCTCTGATTCAAAGTTTTTTTGCTACTGCAATTGCCTGAGAAGGTGCGTGTCAATCTTCTATTTCATAATCAAAAGCTATTTGTCAATCTTCTCAAATATGAGTTTTGAAATGATATGTTCTTGATTTATTTAAATTTGTATCATTAAAATCTCTCAAGAAATCATGACTATGTGAAGCTATGGCTACAAATTGTCATTTCTTCAATAAATCCTCATTTACTCAATATGTAAGTGCTGTTTGATATTTTGCTGAAGTTGTTGAGAAAGTTTCATCAAATGCAAATATGTTCATTTTGGAGTCAATTCAAACTCAAAATACTTTTTTCCAGTATTCGACTTCATTTCAGAACGCGCTTAATTCTTCTTTTGTTTTTCAATTAACTCTATCTAAATAAACGATATTATCGAAAACTGGCATTGTTGCAGAATCTGAAGGACAAAATCAAGTTGCTTGAGCACAAAGAATATTCCAAATAAGCTGTTTTAAGTAAAACGTCTTTCATGACATATTAGTTCAAGAAATCAGTTTTATTCTTTCATTTTCATCAAATATAATACTATTTCTGATTTGTTCATCTTTTGGTTTTGTCATGCTCCAGGCATTAGTAAGATCCAGTTTTCAATTTCCAGAAAAATTTACCTTTGCATAGCCATGTTCTCTAATAAGTCTTGCAAACGTGAATAATGAAAATAATTTCCTAAATTCATGATATAATTTATCTCTATCTTCAAAACTATAATGTGGTAAGAAATCAAATCACTTAGACCTTCTGCTTACAGAAAATATTTCTTCATCCTCATCATCTTTAATTTTTTCTGAAGCTTTTGAGTTAATTTGTGTTTTTAATTTTTCAAAGAAATCAATTCAAGACCTTATATCTCAAAATAACATTCAAAAAACATTATCAAAATAATTAGCAATTTGATGCAAATGAACCGAATCAAAACTTTTTAGGTAATTTTCAAAATCTTTAATTGGATTTCATTTATTAGTTAATGACATGATGTGTCAGATTTCCTTGATTCATATTCAAGAATACCAATCAACGGTTTTAGCATATTCAAAAGCATCCTTAAAAGCTTCTTGGATTTTTTCAGTTTCAAAATCTGTTATAGATAGAGGAATTAACAAATCAGTCGCTCTAGAATGAGTCTCTGTCGCATATTCCTTAATTTTTTTATATAATATTTTCTTAATCTCATCTTCATCCATTTCTGCGTTTACAAAAGAAATTCAAGACTCATTTATTATATTTAATCTTTTTTCTTTATGATTTCACCAATAAGCTTCTCTGTCCCAATCTTCTCTTTTATATAATTTATGTACTTCATCTCTTCCTTTTTCTTCATGTACACGCAAATCCTTTATAAGTTTATAAAATGAAATTATCTCTTTTTCAATTTTTTCAATATCAAAATCATTTATTTCACTATTCAATAACTTCATTACTCATTTAATCATTCATATAAATGACAATATTACTCAAGACCTATCCAGTACATTATGTCATTCATTAAGTTCTGCATATAATCAGCCGATTATTATTCTGTTGAATGATTTATAAAACTTTTCATCATATCTAAAATTCATTCAAAATATGAATTCATAAATCTGTCATAATATTGCTTCTAGTTTCTGATCTGCTCATTCTTTTGAGATTTCTTCAAACATATTTTGTCTTTCAAATATTTCTTTTGAATCAGAACTTGAGTAATGTAAAAGTATTTGTTGAATATATCTCGTACTTTCTCAGCTATGTAACCAACTAAAATTTCCAGGATTAAATCAATTATGGAAATCCCTGTCTTCACTTAGAAGAGTGAATGGACTGGTAAATTCAGGTCTTTTTTCAACTTTTCTTCATCATCTATTATTTCAATAGTCATCCCTTTCAGTATGATCTATGGTGTATCTCCAGTATAAATTATGACTTCTATGACCTCAATTTTCATTTTTAATTATTTCATCGCCTCATGGCATCAATCTCATAAAACTTCTAGTTTCACTCTTTTGTTTATTTCTTTCTACTTCAGTATATCTTTCTAATACTCATAAATGTTTCTGAATCTCAGTAATCTCAACAGATTCTCATTTCATATATCTTATTGCAGATTCTAAAGCATCTTTTGGGAATCACATCCTATGAGCAACTTCAAATGATTTCGATTCATCTATTCATTCTTTTATTGTATGATAGAAATCAATATCTCAATTAGATTTGAAACCTGTGTCAAAATGATAGAAACCAAACGAATCCTGTCATGCTTTGCTTCTCATATAAGCATCATTATGATTGGCTAGCACAATCTTACCTCATGATCTAGTAATATGATCTCAGGTTTTCTCTAAAAGAATTGCCTGATCTTCTGCTGAGGTAGTTGAAAAAGCCTCATCTGAGAGTAATATCATATTTGAAACATCTCAATCTAAAATCTTTTTCCAATTCTCGATTTCCTTTCAAAAGGCGCTTAAATTATGGAATGAATCTGTAGAAGCTCTATCAACGAAAACTATCTTGTCAAAAACTCTGAATGAAGGATTTTCTGCTGGCACATATCAGAATGATTGAGCCAATAATTGCATATAGAAGTTCTGCAAAAGGAAGAATGATTTTCATGACATATTGCTTCAACTTAAAACAGTAACATCATGATCTTTTTTAAGTCAATTTCGTACCTGGTCTTTTGTTTTTTTATCCCGATCATTTTTACATTTCTGCCTTGCAAAACTCCACCCGTTATCATAAGTTTGTTTTACGTTTTTTAATCCAAGATTCTGAACTGGGGAATAAGAATCTCTTTTTACTAGATTTGCAAATCATAGGATAGCTCAAATTTTTGAAGTGAATTCAGATAATTCTTTTGATAAAGCTTTTATTATATCAAATCTTTTTTTATCTCAACTTCTTATCGCCGTCACTAATTCTTCTATAGTAGGGAAGCATCATCTATCTACTCAATCACTTATAATATTATCAAGCTTATATCATAAACCTAAAAATACAGGATGCTTGATTTCTTTTAAGAATGTTCCAAAAATTGTAAGGTTTATTTTTATATCTGCAATATTCACAAGATCCCAAAGAGTTCTTTCAAAAACACCACTAAATCACTCATTTTTAATTAATTCAATTCTTGATATTATTTCGGTATCAGACCATTTTTGATATTTAATAAATATTTCTAGCTTGTTATAACGATTTTCTTCTAAATCTTCTAGAATTTTTTCTCTATTAAATTCTATTCATAATTCTTTATAGTGGTGATAAATAGAGCCTAGAATCTCTCTTCTTCATTCTTTGTCCGGTCTTTCAAATATATGTTCAAGACTTTCGCCTAAAGCATAACCTCTGTTTTTATTTCTTATAAATTCTTCTAAACTTATGCTATCACTCAATAAGAAGCTAATTATTTCCTGTCTTTGTTTTATTAGATTTTGATTATTTAAAGGATTGAAGATTATTTCCTTTGTTATTCATGATTCTGTACAGGGAATTGAAGTATTAGGACTACTTATCTCACAATCATCTGACAGAATCAAAGGCTTAATAATATCTTTATTTCAAAAAAAGATAGATTCAAAATCATTTGTTGTTGTAACTATAGAGTTAATTACTATTTTTATTGATTGAGTATTTTGTCCGATTCCTAGATTTGTTTTAGCTCATTCGGCTAATCAAGCCTTAATTAAAGCTTCTTCCATTGCGTTAAATTTCATTTAATGTTTTCTAAAGAAATATCAAACTAAAAAATACCTAAGAATTATAGGACAATAATTAGTTTTTTATTTTTGTTTTTATATCCGCCAATATAGCTATTGCTTGCTTAATGTTAATATTCCGCCACATCCCATCCTGGCTGAATGGAAAGTCTGGCTGAAGCAAGTTTTAAATATTTTCTATGGTTGTTTTTCTTGCACCAATTTTCAAATACTTTCAGAAACCTCTTCTGTCAAGATTCATGCTTTCAACTGATCTTTCTCATCGGTCTTCTTGAATATGATATAGATCTGATCCTCTGCAATCTTATCCAAAAAGTCTTTCAAATCTTTTGCATCTTTCAATCATGGGGCTATAATTCCGAGTCGGTAAAGGGTTACTTGCAAAAGCTCTCAAGATCAAGCGGCTAGGGACATGATTTTATTATATAGCTCTTTTAAACCTCATTCATTTTCTTGTATTATTCGATTCAATAAATCCGCATCTTCTGAGCTTAACTCATTTTCTTTTATAAGTTGATCTGCAGTTTTATCCAATATAGCTTTCGACATTCCAACCTCAATTCTGACTCAGCTAAAAATCATTCAGTCAAGTGATTTGACTTTTTCATACAGTGCTTCTAAACCTCAATCATAATTGGAGCAATCGATCTTGGAGGTATAGGTATGACCTCATTTCAGGGATTGCATGACGAACCATCATTGAAAATTTATCCCTTCAAGCGCATGCTCCAATCATAAGATTCTTTTATCGAAACTTTCAGGAAAATGATTTCTTATCCCTTCCCAGATCCTATTTCAATATTCTTCTTCCAATTTTTCTTCAGATTTTCATTTTTCTTCTACGATTTCTCCAGATCTTCTCATTCGCTCTCTTTCCAAACTTTGATATTCTTTAAGAATCTCTCACATGTTTATGCTTGAGGAATCTTTTTCCGTGCTGCTTCTCATATTCTTATGATTAAGAAGTAAAACTATTGACAATATTAATAAAATAATCAAAAATACAAATTTTTTTGCAATTATCCATTATAGATTCAGGATAACACCTAAAAAGACCCCGTTTCAACTTCTCCGGCACGCTCATAAGAAGCAATGATAACCCCGCTGGGCGATGTCTTGGATTCCACAAGCGTGAAAGCGGCAGGAATAGTACCCTCACCAAATAAACGTTTTCCCGAACCAAGTGTGATTGGGAATATCTTGAGCCAAAGCTCATCTGCGAGATCATGCTTCAAAAGTGTCTGTATGAGATTGCTGCTACCATACACGTGCATATCGGGACCGGCTTGATTTTTCAGTTCTTTTATTTTCTTTACCACATCACCCGATATGAAGATAGAATTTTCCCAATCATGCTTTGTAAGCGTATTAGAAACCACATACTTGGTGGACTCGTTAATGCCGGGCCATTCATTCGCATGCATCGGCCAGTAAGATGCGAATATCTCAAAAGTCTTTCTGCCCAGGAGCAAACTGAAAGGTTGCTTCATCTGTTCTTCCATGGCTTTCCCAGCGAATTCATCGAAATAGGGGACAGTCCACCCTCCGTATTTGAAACCGTTTGATGTATCTTCTTCGGGTCCGCCAGGCGCCTGCATGACCCCGTCGAGCGTCATGAAAGTCAGAATAATGATTTTTCTCATAATATTTTCTCTTAATAATAAAGTGTTTTTTTTAATTCTTGACCAGAAAATTATTTCTTCTGGACTTATCATTATAAGCAAATCAGTCTTAAGTTCAAGATTTACAAGGTCATAATTTGTATTCTCAATTAATATTCAGCTTCAATTCACTATCGCCATGCACTTTTGATTTCGTTACATTGCTCAAATAAGCAAAAACCCCAGCTATTTTTAAATAGAGTTGTATTTTTTAATCTGTCCGGAGGCACTTAAAAGACCGCAATATATTTTTATCCCCCTTTATTTTGCACTATTTAAAGGGAAAGTTCAAAATCTTTAATTCTTTGGAAAACGTTCTTTTTCTGTGATTTTTCGCTCATGAATTCATGAAGACAAGTATTCATTGTTTATACCGTAAGCTTTTAAATATTGATTTTTAAGCTAAAAAATATATGATAAGCATCATTTATCTGAGCTTGATTATTGATGATTTTAATATGGAAATAGAAAGAAAATTTTTAATTAAAGATTTACCCGATTTAAAGAATATCAATCCCATAAGATATGAGAGACATTTTTTATTTATCTGAAATTGAATCGAATTCAGGATTCAATCTAAATGAGATATATATGAGCTTGAAAGAAAAGAAAAAATATCTGATCTATCAAGAGATTGAATAAAAATTAGGATTTCTAAAGATGAGTTTGAGGTTTTAAAATGAATTTCAAATAAGATATTAATCAGAGATTGATATAATCTCAGTGAAAATGTTTCAATCAAGATCTATCGTTGAGATCATGAATGACTGAAAAGAGCTGAAGTTGAATTTAAATCAGAAGAAGAAGCAAAAAATTTCATAAAACCAGATTGGATGTGAGAAGAAATTACAGATTCTCCTCTTTGAAAAGATTCTAAATTAATTCAACTGGATAAAAACGGTTTCAAAGAACAGATTGATAAATACCATAAATCATAAATAAAAAATTAGAATATGAATAAAATAATAAGGTCTATATGCTATTTCGGAGAAAGTTTCAATCATGATATGATTGAAAAATCTGCTGAGATTGAAAATATCCTAAGAACACATTGATTTGAAATTCAAACAAAAAGAATATGTCTTAAAAATAATGACTGAACAGTTGATCCCTGAATTTTACTTGAACAATGAATATTGTTATCTCTATGAGATTTTAGCTATAAAACCCTTGATCCAATATTTGAACAATTTTTAAATTCTCAAAATATTACAATCAATCTAGATTTGACAAACGAGACCATTGAAGAAAAACATATTAACTTACTATACGAGATCATAAATGAAAATCCCTCAAAAACATTTAATTTTACATACACATTCAACAATAAAACGGCAAGTCCATATTTCCCGTCAGCCAAATATGAGAAAAACTGATTCAGCATATGACTTCAGCCTACAGATTTGTCAGAAAATTGCAAGACACTGGATGAATGGCTTTTAAATATGGAGGAAGCATGGAACGAATTAATTGGATTATTTAAAAATGACAGTGAATTTTTGTGAATTGATTCTTCCGTTGCTCCACTTTTTGAATGAAAAAGCAGCTTGATTGATTTTATAAACAGACTTTGAGTTGATTTCAGCAGTTCAGTTACTACGGATATTTATACTCAAATTACTAATTTCATAAAAAGGCAAAACCCTAAACCTGTTTGACTCTGTTGATTGATGTTTCCATGCCTTGAAGATTTTGAACTTGCTTCAGAATATTCAGTCTGAAATTTCAGCATTGAGAGGAATATATTTTTAAGTCTACATTCTTGATTATGAATTGATACCTACCCAATTTGAATAAATCAAAATAAGAAAAAAGTTGCCGATATCCTTAAACTTGTTCAGGCACTAAGCAATAAATATTCAAAACCACTTTCAGTCAGATTCGTATCGGATTGAAAAGCAAAAATCTGAGAGATGACAGATTTTAAGAATCAATACCTTAAGGATGTTATAGTTAGAGAATTATAGTAAAATATTAATAATTATATTAAAAATAACCTTTTTTGTACATGGCACGACTACAGACAATAGAGGGCTAAAAAACATGGGAACAGCCTTTTCTGATGATTGGATTTATAAAATATAATTAAGATAAAAATATGAGGCAATCACAACAAACATATCCATCGGATGAAATCTACTATTTCAATGCTCACAGACCGTCAGAAACAGTACTTGCATTGAAAGATAGATATTTGGCTTTTTCTCAAATTAGAGATGAGGTAATTAGAGGTATATTTGAAGAAAAGGGTTATGAAATTAGAAATATAAAACTAAATGAAAATAGTTTTGGGACAGGTCATGTTATCTATTTTATTGAAACCCAAAAATGAGAACTTGTTTATAGATGAAATGTTTGATTAGAAACTTCAGAACACTACATGTCTCTTGAAAAAGGTTTTACTGATTTAGCAAAAATAGCTTGATTTCCTACAAATGAACTTTTAGAATCTGACACAACTAGATTAAAATTTGATTTTGATTATCAAATCATGAAAGTACTTCCAGGTTTAGATTTAGAAACACAATGGAATGGAACAAAAGAAGATTATGATAAACTTAGTTATGAATTAGGCAAATACATTGCACTTGAATACAAAATGCCTGTTGAATGATGGTGAAGATTTCAGAATCAACCTGACAGATTACAAGGTGCTAAAAATAGTGCTTTTGAGTACTTAACTGCATATTTGGATTATGATTTAAATGTTTTACAGGAAGCTTGAATATTTGATGAAAAAGCCAGAAATTTTATTTTAAATCACTTTGAATCTATAAAACCAATTATCAATAAAGATAGGCAAGCATATTTAGTACACCATGACCTTGCTGACCACAATATTAGATATAATCCTGACAACCATAAAATCCTTGCTTTATATGACTGGGAAAATGCAGTCGCTTTTGATCCAATTTCTGAAATAGGTAGTGCTCCGACTTGGGTTTGCCACTATCCAAGAGCAGAACAATTAAAACAATGATTTCTTAACCAGTTATGATTTAAACCAGAATATTTTGATGAAAAGATTGCTATCTATTTCCTTAGAACAATGCTTTGGAAAATGACTTTTGCTGTAAAAGGAAAAAGACTTAGCGAAAGACATCAACAATTATTAAACACAGCCTTTAAACAGAATAATTTAAAGATTGATTGGTTGTATTGAGTTAAATGAATAATTGAGATATAATATATTAAAACATGAAAAACTGCATAATAATACATTGAACTGGGTCAAACTCAGAATCATTCTGGCATCCATGGTTAAAATACGAATTAGAAAAAATTTGATATAATGTTTGGTTACCAGATATACCAAATGCTGAATTGCCTGAACTTTCTGAATGGTTACCATTTATTTTAAAAAACTGACATTTCAACTCTGAAACTGTTTTAGTCTGACATTCTGCCTGAGTTCCTACAATCTTGAGTGTTTTGGAAAATATTGATGTAATGATTAAGAAATCAATCTTAATTGCAGGTTTTATTGAGCCTTTAAACAATGAACCAAACCCAATTTTACAAAATGAGTATAACTGGGCTAAGATTAAAGAAAGTTGCAGTGAATTTATTATAATCAATTCAGATAATGACCCTTGGGGCTGTGATGATAAGAAAGGAAAGAAAATAGCCGATAATCTTGATTGAACATTTATTATTAAACATGACTGACATATGTGATCTATATCATTTAACCAGCCATACAAAGAGTTTCCAGAGTTGTTAAAATATATTAATTAAAAGATTTTTTTAACTGCAAAAATATGAACAATCTAAAAAAAATATTTAATTTCATTCAAGTTGTTTGAAATCTTAAAAATACTTACAGGTGGTGTAAGACCAACGATTGAAGAGAGGAATCAACAGCAGAACATACATGGAGACTTGTTATAATGGCTATTTTACTAGAGAAAGAGTTACAATTAGATATTGATTTAGAAAAAGCTTTAAAAATAGCTGTTATTCATGATATTGCAGAATCAATTACCTGAGATTTGGATGCAGCCTTGCTACATAAAAATTGATGACAAGATATTAAGACTCAAAATGAAGTAATGGCTATGAATAAGTTAAAAGATATGTTGCCAAATGAAATTTGAAAGGAAATATTCGATTTATGGAATGAATACGAAAAACATGAAACACAGGAATCCAAATATATAAAAGCCTTAGATAAACTTGAAACTCATACCTGAGTAATAGAAACATGATATAAATATTTTGATGAATGGCATTTAGATTTCACTGTTCATTATTGTGATAAAAGTGTTTCTGATTTTCCTGCTCTTATTTCCTATTATAGGATTCTAAAATTAAAACTTAAAGAAGAATATTTAAAATGATGATTTGAATGGAAAGATGAGTATGATATTATTAATGAAAATCTAATTTAAACCATAAAATCTACATAACATTAATCGAATCGGGATGAAAAATGAAGCTTTTACCCGTTTTATATTGATTCTCTGAAGAGATATTTTGACTTTTTTGCAATAAGATAATTGTATGATATAATATGATTATGATTATTATTTTAGTACATTTATATGGCAAATATAGTTGATGATAAATTTATACCTTCTAGTTCAGCATCAAACAATCCTGATTTACAAGGCAAGGCTAAAAAAAGTTTATTAGCAATACTTTCAAACAATGATCCAGAAGAACTTTGATCAGGTGAAATTTCATTAAATTCAATGCTTCAACAATATGATGTTACTGATTTTTCAAAAAAATTTGATAGGCAAAAAGAGGGAAAGGAAAATTATTTTGAAGTTGGAGAAAAAGTCGGCGCATCTTTTATTGTTGTAGATGCATACACAAAAGAAAATACTATAGATAGGGAAAGAATCTGATTATTGGTTCAGGGCTTTGATACAAGGGTCTCAGATACTTTCATTATTGATATTTCACCAGAAGAATATCAATTTTGTCAAAAACATAAATGAATGCAATTTGAGGGTATCGTAGAGGTTACCTGATCTGCTGAATATGTAATCTCTAATATGTTTAAGTATACTGCAAAAGTCATAAAACTTGAATTTAATTTGCCGATCAATCCAGAAAATATAGATAATATGAATTTTGGCGATAAAGTAATTATTGAATGAGAAGTGGTTGATTTTAGGGTGGTTGAAGATTGGTGATTTATTGCCAGTAATCAAACAAAAGCTAGCGAAAAAACAGCAATTATAACAATAAAAACTTGAGACGGTAAACATATTTGTGTTCAAATTGATCCTAACGTAAAAATTGAACAAAGTTCAGAACTTGAAAATATAGATGGTAAAGTCCCTGAAGTCAGTGATATTGTAAGAATTAATACTACCGTTATCAAACATGATATAAAAAACCCTAAGTTTGAGGTAATTTCAGGAAATATATTTGTACAAAATTATTTTTCAGACATTGATTATAAGTCACAATTAGCAGAACTCATTGATGATAATATAAATTCAGAAATTTTTTGAGCAAAACCATGAAAGAATAATGCCGGAAGTGAGACAGTACTAAGGAAATTACAAAATGCAAAAGAATGACTCGGCATTAAAATTCTTCATGCTCCTTGGTGTAGATCAGTATACCTCATTGAACCAAATCAGACCAGAAAAAATGAATATGACATTTTAAGAACTGATATTGAAAAATTCATTGAGGAAGTTAAAAATGAACTATTAAAATGAGATTTTCAGAAAGTTAGAGAAGTTATTGCAAAAACTATGAAATTTGAGGTTACAATTGCTGAAAGAAATGAATTAAATTCTATAGCTGAATTGATCCCTGAAAATGAGCGCCCACTAATGCATTGGGATAGGAACGAGGCTAATACGCTTAATTCTCTTTTTGACACAGATATAGATCAAATGACTCTCAATGAATATTATATTTTTGCACAAAAATGCGTTAAAACACCTTATTCTGAAGATGCAAAAGTAAAACAAGGAGACCATAGTTATTTGTTTAGAATAATGAAAGATATTTGAGTGCCCATTGAACAACAAGAATATCTTATGGCATTATCCGCAAATGTTAGATATAAGTATTTTCAAGGCCAGGCATTAAATGGAATTAAATATGATCACGATATAAATTGGTCTGATAGTTATATGCTTGAGCAATCCTTGAGTTATCTATGATGAATTAATACGCCTACGGCAATTGAAAAATTAATTGATTTTGCTTATAAGATAATTATAGACGAAAACCTCACAAATGAAGTTAATTCTGAATTTTCTTATAAGCCTCTTGCAAGCCTAAGTTATTGTTTTTGAAAATTTTTGGATTCTCCTGATCTTTTTAATGTATTTAAGAATAGTGAAGGAAGGATTAGGGAAATGGAGATAAAAATGAAAAAATTAAACAAAAGCTTTGAATTAAGAGAATTAGAACGAATATTAAACTGAATATCTGCATATAAAACACAAATTTCAGATCAGAATTAACCATGACTTAAAGCTACAAAAAAGCCCATGATTTCTCGCGGACTTCTTTTGAATCAATTTAGAGGCACCAATCAGAGCCAGATCTTGCAGGATTCTGGCTATTTTAAGATACTAAATACTCTGGGATATCCCTGAAGCAGGAAAAGCAGCTCTCATCTCTCGTACTCTCCGATTTCAAGAGAGTTTATAACTTGTTTCATTTCCTTTTTGTTCAGATCCTTTTCCCACTTCACACCTCATTTCCTCCATTTTTCAATTAAAGAATCAGAAAAATTGAAAGATATTTCTCACATTTCCGTCAGGGCATATATGATTCTTTGAAAGTCATATGAAAAGAATTTATCTTTGGTCAGCCTGATTTTTTCAGCAATTGTATCGAATATCTCTACTCTTTCAGGATGCTCTGAGTGGTGTCGTAAGGCATGAATCAGGTATGAGAGCTCGCTAAGCGATGCATTTCAATTGATTTGAGTCAATGTTTCCTTAATCTCATCAATGGTAAATGTCACCTCCTCTTCTTCCTGTTTTTCTATTATTAATGGAGTCATATCTTCCTCGTCTCATCTCATGAAATCATCCTCTGTCATGTGAAAAGCTTCTTTTGAGTCGCAGGCTAATCTGTAGACTGCCCTGCAGAATCTGTGTCAGCATTTAAGCCTCAAGATAATATCCCGTATCCTGCTTATTTTTTCGGAATCCAATCATTCTATTCATAATTTACATTTATCTATTATCGCACGCTGAAGTCTTGGGGGCACAAAAGTGAAATATCGCAATCATCAGAGGATCGTATCCAGGTCTCTTGATGTCAATCTTTCTTTCATGGATGCTATTCAATCTCAGAGTGTTTCAAGAAGGGAAATAGGGACACTGCAATGAGACATATTCCTTATTCATAAAAATATCATTATAATAAGCTGCATGCTGAAATCTCATTTCACCTCCTTTAGCCTTGTTGCCATACTGACGAAGAAATCCTTATTCACTTGATTATCGTTCATCATCTTCAATCAATAGATGCTTTTAGCGATGTCTGCACAAGAAAATTCTCTATCGAGTGAGATCATCTTTTCAGTAATTCTATTGAAACTCTCTTTTCTCAGATTTTTTGATCTGAATGCTTTAAATCAAAATAAGAAGTCTCAGCAAGCTTTTCAGTCGGAGATTGATATAAGCGATCAAATGTGCCCGTCTAAGAATGCCAAAAGCTCTTCTATATGCTCTTCATTTTTCTTTGCTTTGAGTTGGATCCTTTTCCTAAGATAATACATGAAGCTATTGAGCATCATGAGAGTGAATTTTTTCTCATATTTCAGATGTATTTCTTTGAATCCCAGAATGATTTTTCATAAATCGATATCATCATCTTTTATCAGATCTGCCTCATCTTTCATTTCGAGCAAAGCGGTTATGTCTTTCTTGAAGAATAAAAGAAGCTCATCTTCCGGTACGGTATCGATCCATTCTATTTTACTTTTAATAGCTTTTTTCGGATTTTTTTCTAAGGATTTCTTTTTTCATTTTACTGCAGTCCTGTTTTCTGAGTTCTTTTTATTTTTGGACGCTAAAGTTTTTCATGAAGATTTTCAAGTATTATTTATAATTTCACAAACCCTGCTTTTGCTTTTATCTATCGCTTTGATAACTGTTTCAAGATCTTTTCAGTTTTTTATAAGTTCAAGTATATTGAGAACTTCCTTTTTTCAGAGTCATACAATTTTAGTTAGGAGATCTGGGGTTAGGAATCAGGGTCTTTTCACGCATATTTCCGATATCTGATCAAGTATACCGTTCATTTTCTTCTTGATTATAAAAATAAAAATTGCCTAAATCATAGACAAAGCTTAAATTTTATTTTTATTTAATAGGTTTTAAATGAGTATATATACTCTAATTAATATGTCAAATAGGATTAGGGAATATAAAAAATTTTATTTTTAGTTAATATTTTAAAAGTCACATTTCTCGTTGAATGCTTTTGAATTAATTCAAGGTCAGGATTTTTTGGCAATTTCAGTTTATTTAAGGGTGCTGATTGTCTGATGTTTTTAAAATATATCATAAATTTTGTATATATGAAAAATATGATTATCATATATCTATCATTAAGACAGATATATGCATATTTCTAGATTAGATAAACAGCAGAAAAATTTCTGATTCTGGATTTGTATTCTAATGTCTATGATTACCATCATAGCATTCGGAATTGCAATTTTTACATTGCCGATATCATGACCTTTCTGTGCAGAATCGTGCATAAGCTATCCTTATACGCAGATCATATCACGTTTTCCTAGGGATTATATTTGGATGTATTTTGCAATTTTACTTATGATCTTATTTGTGATATTTTCTTCATTAATCAACAATCTTATTTCAAAAGAAAAGAGAGTTTTCAGCAATATATGATTTGCTTTTGCAATAATGTCCTCCACTGTATTATTGATTGATTTTTTTATTCAAATTTCAGTGATTCAGCCAAGCCTTTTAAGATGAGAGTCAGATTCCATATCAATATTTACACAATATAATCCGCATGGCATTTTCATTGTACTTGAAGAATTGGGATATCTCATAATGAGCATATCTTTTTTGTTTTTCTGAATGGCACTTGAAAATTTTTGAATAAGAAAATGGGTTAAGAGGATATTTTTTGCTTGATTTTCATTGACTATATCTTCATTTATCTTAATATCATTTTTTTTATGAATAAATAGGGAATATATTTTTGAAATTGCCGCAATATCAATAAATTGGGCTGTTTTGATTTTGAATTGAATTCTCATCTGATATTTATTTAAAGCTAATCAATAATTTATGAAAAAAAGCACATATGTTTCTGTACTGGTTTTGTTGATATTTATCTTGTCAACGATAGCTGCACTGACTTGAATATTTTCCAATGACGGAACTGACCCTTTCATATTCAAAACGATCTTATGAGAAAATATCGAAATATATGGAAAAGGCATCTATAAGCATATGTCAACGGATGTTGCGATACAATGAATAGCTCAGGATTATGTCACTCTATTTGTATGAGCCCCTCTTTTACTTATTTCTCTTTACCTGTACAGAAGAAATAATCTGAAATGAAAAATATTGTTATTATGAACTTTATTTTATTTCTTTCTGACCTACCTTTTTTATACAGCAATGGCAATGTATAATTCTATTTTTCTAGTGTATGTATCATTGCTTTGTTTTTCTTTTTTTGCCTTATTCACTATTTTTCCTGAAATAAGCAATAAGGATATCGAAAATATATATGAATGTAAAATAATAGTAAAATACATTAGTGCATTCCTGATCATCAATTGCATCATGATAGCTATTTTATGGTTGAATGTGATTTTGCCTCCATTATTTGACTGAACTATATATCCTGAATCGTTGCAGCATTATACAACTTTGATAGTCCAAGGTTTTGATTTATGATTATTTTTGCCAATCGGATTCGTCTCATCTATAATGGCCTTGAATAAAAACAGATATTGATTTGTTTTTGTATCAGCCTATATAGTTTTCCTTTCTATTTTGATGCTAGCACTTGTATCAAAGATAATCTTCATGGCCAATTCATGAGCAAACGTTGTACCTGTGATTTTCATAATATCCGTCATTTTTACTATTTCTTTGATTTTGACCTCTTTATTGTTCATGAAAATGAAAGAGAATTAGCCGAAGTTCCGATATAGCACAATGATGATTCCTAATATAAAAATTAAAGTAAAAATTGATTTATTACTTTCTGCAAGCCATTTCGGCAAAAAGATATCAAAGCCTGCCTCATGATTTTTTGAATATCTATAAGCTATTATCGTAAGTGGACATTTGCCTTTGAAGATGATTAGAATGATTCATTCGAATATAACCAAGATTATTGCTATATACAGATAAATATCTATCTTATCAAGAATTGCTGCAAAGAGGATATAAAAGATTATACAAACATAAAATAGCCAAATGATGGTATGTACAAGTTTTATGTAAAATAATTTTTTCATGAGCATTATTTAAAATATTGATATTATATAAATAAAATTATTTTTGCATCTCAAATTTATTTTTTTTGCGTTTAATTGAATTAACTATTTTGAAAATCAAGTAACAAAAAAAGCTTAAAATAAAGCCTTATCCTTTGCAAATATATTAATTTCCAGCGAAGAGCCCAATGGAGGTACCAAAAGGAGTCGGTCTTCCTTGGCTATCGTGCTGCCAGATCCGGGGCGAGGACGAAAGACAAAACTTGCTCCGCAAACCTCTCTATCCGACTCCGCTTTCTTACATTAGTTTTGCTTCAAAAAAGCCCACAATTTCTTGTGGACTTCTTTTGAATCAATTGGAGGCACCAAGCGGAGTCGAACCGCTCTACGAAGCTTTGCAGGCTCCTACATAACCGATCT
>AMFJ01008038.1_pt1 | contig 19801 bp, 16 predicted proteins | sample 427208 | NCBI WGS metagenome assembly AMFJ01 (sample SAMN02954298, study PRJNA114691) | groundwater metagenome | biome: aquatic; feature: subsurface aquifer; material: sediment; isolation source: subsurface aquifer sediment | place: USA: Rifle, CO | collected 2008-08 | reverse complement strand
CGCCCAACTGAGCTACGGGCGCAAATTAAACAACGTGCGGCATTATATTTAAAAACATACTAATAATCCATGAAAATTTTACTTTTTTGCGCGAAGGCGCTGTGCTAAAATTCGCGCGTCTAAATCAAAGAAAATATCATGCAAAAAGCTATTATCGCCCCATCTATTTTATCCGCTGATTTCTCTAGACTTGGCGCCGAGGTTGAAGCCGTTTTAAAAGCCGGCGCCGATATAATCCATTTTGATGTAATGGATAACCATTACGTACCAAACTTAACCTTTGGCCCAATCGTATGTGAAGCTTTGCGTAAATATGGAATCAAAGCACCAATCGACGTGCACTTGATGACTAAACCGGTCGACAAGCTAATTGTCGATTTTGCCAAGGCTGGAGCAACTTATATTACTTTCCACCCTGAAGCCTCCGAGCATATCGACCGCAGCTTGCAACTAATTATCGATAACGGCTGCAAAGCCGGGCTTGCGCTTAACCCAGCGACGCCAATTAATTATTTAGAACATGCTTGGGAAAAGCTCAGTTTAATTTTACTCATGTCTGTTAACCCCGGTTTTGGGGGACAAAAATTTATCGAGAGCGTCTTACCTAAGATCTGCAAAGTTCGTGAGTTTATCAATGATAAAATCGTCGCCAACCATCATGAGGCGCCATTACTCGAGGTTGATGGTGGCGTAAATCTCGATAATATTCAAAAAGTCGCTGCGGCTGGCGCCGATATCTTCGTTATGGGTTCGGCAATCTTCCACACTCAAGGCACATACGAAGAAACCATTGCCGCAATAAGAAAACTTTTAAAAAATACAAAAAGGTAAAATATGACCGCAAAAATAATAGATGGCTTGGCAGTAGCTAAGGCATTACAACAAAAAATTGCCGAGCAAGTTAAAAGTCTAGTTGCCAATGGCTTAAGGGCGCCGGGATTGGCTGTGGTTATCGTTGGTGAAAATCCAGCTTCAAAAATTTATGTCGAAAAAAAACGTAAGCTATGTCAAGAGCTCAGCATGATTTCACAAGACTATAATTTGCCAGAATCCGTATCTGAAACGGAGCTCTTAAATTTAATTGATGCTTTAAATAAGGATCAAACAATCGATGGCGTTTTAATCCAATTGCCTTTACCCAAGCACATCGATGGCAACAAAGTTTTAGAAAATATTCATCCGGACAAAGATGTCGATGGGTTTCACCCGTATAACATGGGAAGGCTTTCGATTGGCCAACCAGTGCTACGTCCATGCACCCCAAAAGGCATCATGACTTTGCTGCAATCGACTGGCGTTGACTTGCGCGGTAAAAATGCGGTAGTGATAGGTGCGTCCAATATCGTTGGCAAACCGATGGCAATGGAGCTAATTAATGCACGTTGTACCGTTACTGTTTGTCGCAGCACTACCCAAGATTTGCCTGGGGTGGTAAAGCGGGCTGATATCGTAGTTGCTGCAACTGGCGTGCCTCAAATGGTCAAGGGTGAATGGATAAAACCTGGCGCAATTGTGATTGATGTTGGGATTAATAAGCTTCCAAGTGGCAAGTTAGTTGGTGATGTCGATTTTGAACCGGCTAAAGAGATCGCTGGTTGGATTACTCCAGTTCCCGGCGGTGTTGGACCAATGACCGTAGCAACATTAATGGAAAATACCTTCTACGCTGCGACTGAACTGCATAGTAAAAAATAAAAAAAGGCCGCCAATCTTAAGTGCTTTTGTTTTTCATCACACTCAAGCTTTTCAAAATATGTAATGCTTCATACAATTGGTAATCTTGGTGTACCAACTTAGACTCTGCCTTTGATTGCTTTTGTTGATCTTCTGGCTTTTTATTTTCATACAAGCTATCACTTTCCTCATCACCATTTTGAATATGATCAACTAAAGCCGACTCATCAACTCTGGGTAAAGATTGAGCATCTTTGTCTTGTGGAATTTGTATGTCTTCTACATTAATATCTGGCTCAATACCTTTTGCCTGGATTGAATGCCCAAGTGGTGTGTAGTAGATAGATGTGGTTAGTTTAATCGCACTGCTTCTATCTATCGGGATCAAAACCTGCACCGAACCTTTACCAAAGCTACGAGTACCAACAATAATTGCGCGCTTATGATCTTGCAGAGCACCTGCAACAATTTCTGCAGCTGAAGCAGAACCCTCATTGATCAAAACCACTACAGGAACATTTGGCAATAATTCGCCAGCAGTAGCTTTCGCAATCAACTGCGCTTGTTCATCTTGACCCTTAGTATAAACGATCAAGTCATTGCCTTTAAGCTTTGTCGAATCAAGAAAATCATCAGCAACTTGTACTGCAGAGTCAAATAAACCTCCAGGATTATTACGCACATCCAATATTAAGCCCTTCAAGTTTCCTTTTGATGCTTTTTGCAATTTATTAATTGCCTTTATCATGTCTTGTGCTGTTGACTCCTGAAAAACAGACAATCGAATATAACCATAGCCTGGTTCAAGCAGTTTATCGTCTTTTACCGATTTGACTTTAATAATTTCGCGCCGCAAACTAATAATCCTCGGCTTGCTTTCGTTTTTGCGAATAATTGTTAAGTTTAATTTACTGCCTTTGGCTCCGCGCATCATACCGACAGCATCGCTCAATGTCATATCACGAACAAATTTGTTATTAATCTGAACTATGTAGTCACCAGCCTTAATATCTGCGCGGTAAGCTGGAGTATCATCAAGCGGAGCAATAACTTTAATGGCTCCCCGATCAGGAGCAACCAACACACCAATGCCGCCAAACTTACCACGAGTTTCAAGTTCAAGCTCTCTAAGTGCTTCTGGACCAAGATATTCCGAGTGAGGGTCTAAACCAGCAAGCATTCCACTAATAGCCATATCAAGCAAAGCGGCTTTATCAATGGACTTATAATAATATTGTTTAACATTATTAATCATCGTTGTTAGACGCTGTAAATCTTTTTTGGATATAACATCTTCTTCAGCTTTAATGGCAGTCGCATTGAATACAAACAGGCATAACGCCATGTTTAGAATAACTATTTTTAGACACTTTGGCATAAAACATCCTTAACAATAACTAATTTATATCTATCTGGAACTGGTTCGGCACCACTGTTCCGGATTAACCGGTTTACCATTGTAACGAATTGCAAAATAAAGTCCCGATTCTTCGTAACCATTTTTACCCACCACTGACACTATCTCGCCCGCCTCTACCCTATCGTTTACCTTTTTGCGAAAACTATTGTTGTATCCATAAAGGCTCATATAACCACTTCCATGATCAATAATCAACAATAAACCATAACCTGTGAACCAATTAGCATACACTACTCGGCCTGACGAAATTGCACGTACTGCTTGATTTTCTGGGGCTGATATAATGACACCGCTCCACGTCCAGGAACTCTGTTCAATAGAACTGCCAAAATGAGTGGTTATAGTTCCCTTAGTTGGCCAGACAAAGACCCTGCATAATTGCGCCATCAATCTGTACGATATTTTCACTGCTGCTTTGTGCTGAACTGGAACTGCCGCCAGCCTGGATATCAATTTCTCCAAATTACTCTTTGCACTAAGCAATTGTTTTAATTTATTATTTTGTGATGCTATTTTATTTTTTAATGAACCAAGAAGCTTATTTCGCTCCTCCTGCATTTTAATTAGCTCATTTTTTTGTTGCTGCTGTTTAGTTTCAAGATTCTCTAAAATCTTGGTTTGTTTTTTAATTTGTTGTTTATTTTGCTCAATACTAACCAGGGTTTTTTTAATATCCTTCATTTGCTCAAGCCGCGCTGCGAAAACATATCGGTGATATGCCAAAAGTAAGTTAGGATTTAACCGCCCCCCCTGATCCAAAATGGTTTTAAAATAGTTCGTGCGCTCAAGCTGATAAGCTGATTTTATTTGCGCAGAAAAAGCCTGCCGCGCCTCTTTTAATTTCAGCTGCTGTTTTGTTTGATCGTTTGTTAACTTTGTCAAAACGCTCTTTTGATGTTTAAGTTTTTTTTGTGTTACTCGATAATCATTTTCTAAAGTTTTAATTTTTGTTTTAAGATTTTTTAGTTGTTGCTCAACCGATACTTGCTGTTTTGCTTTTTGATTAATATCGGTCTTAACCTTAGTGATTTGATTGAGCAGGCTTTTGAGTTTGGTGTGATGGCTTGCTGCGCTGGCTGATGTACACAGACAGGCAATGCTTAAAATAACTACAATTATTGTTTTCGGTAATTGGTTTAACACTTTGATTACATTAAATATTTTATACTAACACCACCATTGATTCGCCGGTCATTTCTTTTGGCTTCTCAATTCCCATGAGGTATAGCAATGTTGGAGCAACATCGATCAATTTACCAACATCTTTCGTAACATTTGCTGAGCGCCCCACGTAAATAAATGGCACCAGATTCGTGGTATGGGCTGTAAAAGGCTGCCCCGTTTCCAAATCAACCATTTTTTCAGCATTACCGTGATCAGCGATTATCACCATCTCCCCGCCAACTTCTTGAATAGCGCTAACCACACGCCCAAGACAGGTGTCAACTGCCTCAACCGCTTTTACCCCAGCCTCAAGAATACCAGTATGTCCAACCATATCTGGATTGGCATAATTACAAATAATCATGTCATACTTTTGTAGTCGTATAGCTTCAAGTAATTTTTCCGTAACTTCAAACGCGCTCATCTCCGGCTTTAGGTCATAAGTCGCAATCTTTGGCGATTGCACCAAAATACGATCTTCTTTATCAAAAGGCTGTTCGCGACCGCCATTAACAAAATAAGTAACATGAGCATATTTTTCAGTTTCAGCGATTCTTAGTTGCGCAAGCCCGTTATCCTCTACAACTTCGCCTAAAATATGGGTTAAATTATCCGTCGGATAAGCAACTTTTACATTTAAATCTGCTGCATATTCGGTCAAAGTCACATAGTCTGTAAGCTTAGGTGTAACCTCCCGCTTAAAACCATCAAACTGTGGATCCGTAAAAGCGTAGCTTAGCTCCCGACCACGATCCGAACGAAAGTTCATAAAAATAATCGAATCACCATCTTTTATGGTGACCGGCTGTTCATTTTCAGGATGAATAGCGGTTGGCTTGACAAACTCGTCAGTTTCTCCGCGAGCATATGCCGATTCTAGCGCGGCCACTGCATCGGCAAAATGATAATCTGTCTTGCCTAAAGTAAACAAGTCATAAGCAACTTGGACACGCTCCCAACGCTTATCACGATCCATCCCATAATAACGCCCACCGATTGAAGCGATTTTGCCACAACCAAGGGCCTGCATTTTATTTTTCATCGATTGGATTGGTTCTAAGGCTGATTTTGGTGGGGTATCGCGACCATCAAGAAAAGCATGCACACAAATATTTTTTAACCCACGTTTGACCGCCAACTCAACCATTGCTTCAATGTGAGTATTGCGACTATGCACGCCGCCATTGGAAAGCAAGCCAAAAACATGAAGAGCTTTGCCCGCTGCGATAGCATCATCAACAGCCTTATCTAAAACAGGGTTTTCAAAAAACTTGCCAGTTTCAATCGCAATATCAATCTTGGTTAGATCTTGCAGCACATACCTTCCAGAACCAATATGCAAATGCCCAACCTCAGAATTCCCCATTTGACCTCGCGGTAAGCCAACATCTAAACCCGAAGCTGAAAGCAGCGCATGCGGGCATTTTTGCCACAATTTATCAAAATTGGGTTTTTTAGCTGCGGTTACTGCATTACCAACTGTTTCTTCGCTGTACCCCCACCCATCAAGGATCAAGAGCATAATTGGACGGTGTGCTAGTGTAGTCATGTTTTTTCTCTAAATAGTTTAACTATTACGTTATTGTAAAGATATTATAAATAATCTCAAACAAAACCTTTATAAAAACACATTCTCCAGGCAAGCTAAGAAAACTGAATTTTAACTTAGATTTTTTGCCAATCTTAATTTATAATGCGCTGGCAATTAAATGACAAAAATAATTTCTTGATAAAATCATTATGAATACAAAACAAATTTTACAATTTATACAAAACCATTGGGCATTATGTGCGGCATTTGCTGCAGTAGCAGCACTGTTAATCTTTGAAGAATTCAAAAACAAGGTCGGTGGAATACCAAAGATCTCGGCACAACAACTTATCATGCTAATTAATCGCGAAAATGCGGTCACTGTTGATCTGCGCAATCAAAAAGCGTTTGCTACTGGGCATATTATTGACTCGATTAATATTGAATATGCCACCTTTGACGCTCACATAAAAAAGATTGAACCACATAAAAACCATTCTCTGGTCTTAATAGACGACAGCGATACTAACGTTGCTTCAATAGGCGCCAAGCTACAAAAGCAAGGTTTTTCCAAAATTTATGCTTTATCCGGTGGCCTGCAAGCCTGGAAAAGCGCCAATCTACCTCTAACAAAAAATCAATCAAACACAAAAGCTAAGGAGACTTAAATGACAAAAAAACATCACGAAGAATCGGCCCAACCTCAAACCGAATCGCAACATGAGTTTGGAATCCAACGTATTTACATTAAAGATCTCTCCTATGAGGCACCAAACACACCCGAAGCATTCCAAACTGAATGGGAACCACAGGTTGATTTTAACTTACACTCTAATTCAAAAAAAATAACTGACCATGTTTACGAGGTGGTATTACAAATTACGGCCACTGTTAAATTAAAAGATAAAACCGCTTTCTTGGTTGAGGTAAAACAAGCGGGTATATTTACGCTAAAAGGGTTCAGTGAAGAATCGCTTGGCCAAATGCTTGGCAGCTACTGCCCTAATATTTTATTCCCATATGCACGCGAACTTGTATCTGCAACCATAGGCCGCGGAAGTTTCCCTCCGTTGTACTTGGCACCTATTAATTTTGATCTTATGTATCAAGAGCAGCTAAAACAGCAGAACCATTAACAGCCCTAATTAAGTAACGCATAAAATTGTGGAAGCGCGTACACAACGAGGCAGTGTGGCAAAAAACCATGCCTTCAAAAGAAGTCTATTGATTATTACCAGATCTTAAGGCAATATCTGGAGCATTGATTATTCAAACTGAGGAGTTATGGCCAAAGAAGATAGCATAGAAATAGAAGGCGTTATAGCTGAAACCTTACCAAATACAACGTTTCGGGTAAGACTAGAAAACGGTCACCTTGTAAACGCCCACATTTGCGGCAAAATGCGTAAAAATTACATTCGTTTACTTACTGGCGACGCCGTCACTGTAGAATTAACACCATACGATCTTAGCAAAGGCCGCATAATTTATCGTAAGCTTGATAAAAAATCCGGAAGACCCCAATCCAAATAACAACACTTTGTTTTGTATAAGTTATTGTCGCCTACCGTTTCGTTAAAAGAGATATTTTTGCATGATCTCACATCAAAAACTCATCATCGTTGGCTTGTCTGGTGGCGTAGATTCTGCTGTGACTGCCCTGCTATTGAAACAACAAAAGTATCATATCGAAGCGGTATTTATGCAAAACTGGGAGGAGCCAGATAACCAATACTGCTCCACCCCCCAAGATTTAACCGATGCTCAAGCCGTATGTGACGTCTTAAAAATAAAACTTCACACTGTGAATTTTGCTGCGGAGTATTGGCAAAAAGTCTTCCAATATGCTCTTGATGAATATGCGGCTTTCCGCACACCAAACCCTGACGTGTTATGCAACAAAGAAATAAAATTTCGCGCTTTCTTAGATTACGCTAAATCACTTGGTGCAAGCGCAATTGCAACCGGGCACTATGCGCGCCTTATAACTCACAAGGGAAAAGAACACTTATTAAAAGGACTGGATCCAACCAAAGACCAAAGTTATTTTTTATATTTGCTCGACCAAGAACAACTTGCCGCAAGCATGTTCCCCATAGGCGAATTAACTAAAAAAGAAGTTCGAAAAATTGCCCAAGAAGCGCGTCTACCAAATTATGCCAAAAAAGACAGCACTGGCATTTGCTTTATAGGCGAACGCAAATTCAAAAACTTTTTGAGTGAATATTTGCTGGCCAAGCCAGGAAATATCGCCACCACAGACAATAAAATTATTGGACGCCATGACGGCTTAATGTTCTATACCATAGGCCAACGCCAAGGATTAAATATTGGCGGCCAGAAAAATGCATCTGAGGCCCCATGGTACGTAGCCGCCAAAGAAATCAGAGACAATTTGTTGATTGTAACTCAAGATCGAAAACACCCTGCACTATCAGCCAACCATCTAATTTGCAATAAGGTGCATTGGATTTCAGGCACTGAACCGTCAATGCCCTTTGAGTGCAGCGCTAAAATCCGATATCGTCAACAAGAACAAAAATGTACCGTCAAAAAAGTTGACGATGGCAAATTAATCGTCGACTTTTTTGCGCCTCAATGGGCAATCACTCCAGGCCAATCGGTAGTATTTTACAGCCAAGAAGAATGCCTGGGCGGTGGGATTATTGTGTAACAAACCGCACGCAATACAAGGCACATACAAAACAAGCAATTAATCTTATAAAGACTCTCGAGCATGGTGGCGTAGCTTTAAGTCATTAAATTGCGTTAAAATAAAGACGTAAAGCAAGGGGTAAAAAAAGGTAAGCACTAGCATCATACCTCCCATAATCACATACCAATATCCTCGCGTTAAAGAAAATTGTATGCCCAAACCCGTCAAAAAATTTAAAAATATAACAGGGTAAACTACTACAAAAGTACGCCACCAGTTACCCCAAACAAGCTTGCAACTACCCTTCAAAGCAGAAAAAACACCATGGTTATCAAACAAGATTAATGGCTGCACCATAATAAATAGCACAGACAGAAAAACCCCAGGTAAAACAAAGGCAATGACTCCTATTGCGCCAGCAAACAAAACAATCATCAAAGCAACAGTAATTTTAAAATATTTTTTCAAAACAAAAAGAAGTGAGCCCCTTAACGTTACATTTTGCCCCTCACTTATCACATGAGTTTTATAAAAAATCAAAGCTCCCAAATATATCATTAACAATAAAGTGGTTACATGCGCAGAGACACATATCACATTAGCGGTGGTAATTTCATTAGCTTTAAATTGACACTGCTTATCACTTAAAAAAGCCATTACTATTGCAAGAACCCCCACCAGAGCAGCTATAGACCAAACGCGAGGTAAGACTTTACGATATAGCCGAAAAGATGCAAGCCAAATTTCCTTTATAGTGCGTTGATTATTCACAAAATTATCCACAAAACCTCCATTAATATTCAATAAAAATTTTTTGTCTACGATACAATCGCTTCTGCAAGCAACGCCTTGTGTTTATTAATATAACGTAACTTTAAGCACCTAAATTGAACCAAAACAGCAGCTCCGAGTAACGGCAAAAATAGCATTGTCACTAGCATATTAGCACCCATTATTACATACCAAGCGGTGCCACGTATCACAGCAAATTGCACGGCAAACCCCAGCAAATAATTAATAAACATTACTGGAAAAATCACCGCACAGGTACGCCACCAATTACCCCAAACCAGCCCACAACTATCCCTTAAAGCAGAAAAACTATCTTTGTTATCAAACAGGATAAGTGGTTGCAACATAAAAAATGCTATCGTTAAATAAATCCCAGGAACAACAAACAAACCTGTACCCAACACACCTAAAAAAGACGCGAGAAAAACACCAATAACAATCGTAGAATACTTTTTATTGACAAAAGAAAGCGAAGTCATCAATGCCCCACCCTGCACTTCATCGATTGCATTGGCCCTGTGCAAAATCACCGCCATCAGATAAATATTAAGGAACACTATGATTAGATTTACAACAACACATACGACGTTACCAACAATGGGGATGTTGGTTTTACATAAATAAAATAGGCTAAGAAACAACGAAACATTAACAAGCGCTCCTACAATACCCCCTAAAAACCAAACACCGGAAAAAACTTTGCAATATAAACGCAGTAAGGCAGCCCATATGTCCTTTATACCTAAGGGGTAGTCCAAAATTGGCATCACAATTCCTCCCAAAAAATTGCTTACTACAAATATATAGATTACGATTCAAGGGTATGTCACAAAAACTAGAGCAATTCTACCATAAACTACCCACAAAAAAAGCAGAAAAAATGCACTGGCAAAACCTGCATGGTGGCGCAGCTGGACTGGCCATTGCTTGCGCTGCTACTACTCAACCCCTGATAGCTATTACACCAGACATTCTTACAACCGCCAGATTAGAACAAGAGTTAGAGTTTTACCTTGGCAAAGAAAGCCAAACACCGGTTTTAGTCTTTCCTGACTGGGAAACACTGCCCTATGACCACTTTTCACCCCATGAAGATATTATCTCCCAAAGGTTACTTTCTCTTTATCAAATGCCTTCTTTAAAATCTGGGATTATTCTGATTGCTGCGACTACGTTAGCTTATCGCCTACCCCCTAAAAATTACGTCGAAGCCAATAGCTTTGTTTTAGAAGCCAACGAGGATTTCAACCTCAACCAATTCCGCCTCCGCCTAGAAACCCATGGCTACGTTTGCGTTTCAAAAGTAATGGAGCATGGGGAGTTTGCCGTTCGCGGTTCAATAATCGATCTTTTCCCCATTGGAAGTAAAACGCCTTTCCGAATTGACCTTCTAGACACAAAAGTTGACAGTATCCGTATTTTTGACCCAGATACCCAGCGCTCTGCTAACAAAATAGATAAAATTAAAATCCTTCCGGCGAAAGAACACCCATTAAACGACGAAGCGGTCAGTCGTTTTCGTCAATCCTGGAGATCAAAATTCAGCGGTGACCCATTAAATTGCCCAATTTATCAAAGCACTATTAACCACGAAAATCACCCTGGGATCGAGTATTATTTACCTCTATTTTTTGAAAAAACCGCATCGCTGTTTGATTACTTACCACCAAATCCTATTATCATACGAATTGGGGATGGCGAAAAAATAATGCAAAATTTTTGGCATGAAATAAATGAGCGTTATGAACAATTGCGTCATGATCAAACTCATCCTTTGCTTGCTCCAATTGATCTTTTTATTCCTGTAGATCAAATTTTTGCGTACCAAAATGAATTTCCTCAAGTTTTAATAAACCCGGAAAACTATAAAGAAAAAATCAACAAAAACATCGCATCATTTTATTTTCAAACAAAAAAACTTCCAGACCTTTCAATAGACAACAAAGCTAAAAACCCTTTAGTAAAGTTGCAAACCTTAATCGAAAGCCATCCAGATGCACGCGTTCTTTTGGTCGCCGAATCGGCCGGACGACGCGAGGCGCTGCTCGACTTACTACGAACCATAAACCTTACCCCAACCACAGTCGAATCCTGGCAACAATTTCTTAACGATTCTAGCAAAATCGCAATTACGGTTGCGTTAGTCGAACAACCGCTGCACTTGCTGGCAGAAAACGACGATTCAGAAATTTTAGTTATCACTGAAATACAACTTTTTGGCGAACAAGCAATTCAATATCGCCCCAGCAAAGCGCAAACGCAAAACCCTCAAGCAATAATTCGCGATCTCACAGAGCTGCAAATTGGCGCGCCAGTAGTTCATATCGACCACGGCATTGGGTGCTACTTGGGGCTACAAAAACTACCGATTAACGGTTATGAAAGTGAATTTTTGGTGCTGGAATATGCCGATCATGCCAAACTTTACGTGCCAGTTGCTTCAATTAATTTGATCAGCCGTTATACGGGAATAAGCGCAGAAAGTGCACCACTCAGCCATCTGGGCTCAAAACAATGGGAAAAAACCAAGCGTGAAGCTAAAGTAAAAATTCACGACGTTGCGGTAGAACTGCTAGAAATTCACGCTCGCCGCCTTAAGTCACGTGGTTTTGCTTTTGCCAAACCCAATACCGATTATGAACGTTTTGCTGCTGCCTTCCCCTTCATCGAAACTCCTGATCAAAAAAACGCAATCAATGACGTGATTACCAACATGCTGGTAGAACGTCCGATGGATCGCTTAATTTGCGGCGACGTTGGCTTTGGCAAAACTGAAGTAGCAATGCGCGCGGCCTTTCTTGCAGTACAAAGCGGTAAACAAGCGGCCATTCTTACCCCAACCACCCTGCTGGCGCAACAACACTTCACCAACTTCCAAGACCGTTTTGCTGACTGGCCAATTAACATTGCACTATTTTCTCGCTTTAGTTCTGCAAAAGATCAAAAAAATACTGTCGATGCTCTCGCATCTGGAAAAATCGATATTGTCATTGGCACCCATAAATTACTCCAAAAAAATGTAAAATTTAAAAATCTCGGGCTGCTAATTATTGACGAAGAGCATCGGTTCGGCGTAAAACAAAAAGAACACATTAAACAAATTGCACCCCATATTGATATTTTAACTTTAACCGCCACCCCAATCCCACGCACGCTCAACATGGCGTTTGCAAATATTCGTGATTTTTCAATCATTTCAACCCCTCCGGCAAAACGTCTGGCAATCAAAACCTTTGTCCATGAACGAAGCAATTATTTAATTAAAGAGGCTGTTTCGCGCGAAATATTGCGTGGCGGCCAGGTCTATTTTCTGCATAACGACCTTGCTACGATCGAAAGAACCGCACGCGAGCTGCAACAGCTAATACCAACTGCACGGATTGCAATTGCCCATGGTCAAATGCGCAAACAAATGCTGGAGCAGGTTATGCGCGACTTTTATCATTTACAAACAAATGTCTTGGTGTGTTCAACAATTATTGAATCCGGACTTGATGTCCCAACGGCAAATACTATTATTATCGATCGCGCGGATCGTTTTGGCTTGGCACAATTGCACCAATTGCGCGGCCGGGTTGGCCGATCGCATCACCAAGCGTATGCCTATTTAATTACGCCACCACCCCCTCTTTTAACTCCAGATGCCAAAAAGCGCCTGGACGCAATCACTTCCATGGAGGATCTTGGCGCCGGTTTTGTCCTCGCCACTCATGATTTAGAAATTCGCGGCGCGGGTGAGTTGCTTGGCGAAAATCAGAGCGGTGCAATTCACAGCATTGGTTTTAGTCTTTACATGGAGATGCTTGAAGAAGCAGTTGAAGCGCTTAAAAGCGGCAAAGAAACTGATCTTGAAGGGGAGACAAAACCAAGCATCGAAGTTGACCTGCAAATCCCTGCTCTAATTCCTGATAAATATATTAATGACATGAGTTTGAGATTGGTTTTATACAAGCGTATCGCTGGCGCCAAAAACAATAATGAATTGAATGAATTACAAGTCGAAATGATTGACCGATTTGGCCTACTGCCTGAGTTTACGAAAAATTTATTCAAAATTGCCGAATTAAAACTAAAAGCGCAGAAGCTGGGAATAGTAAAAATCACGATCGGCCCAAGCGGCAAAGGCAACATGGAATTTTCTGCCAAACCAAATATTGATCCTAAAGCCGTGCTTCAGCTAATCCAACAACAATCAGATAGTTACAAATTAAAAGGGCCGAGCAAGATGGAGTTTATGGTCAAGCCGGGTGTTGCCAGAATAGATTTTCTGACCCATTTACTAGATAAACTTGCTAGATGGAGTTGATCTTAAAAACCCATTTTTAAATCTTTGACCATAAGAAACTATCTTGGTTTTGCTATCAATGTAAGTTCGATACTCAGTACCATCGGCGCCGTACGCTCCTCTTATCGCCACCAGTTGCTCACCGTTTAAACAAAACCGATCTTGATCGGTAAAATCAACGCCATGAATTAAACCGTTTTGCGTTTTGTTGCTGCGCATCTGGTGATTGCTGTTAGTCCTTCCAAAGAAAAACCCATGCCAAGCAGCCCATTGCGCGTGTTGCTGCTTGAACTGTCATAAGCAATCGATAGCGCAGGAGCCATATTGGCCGTGCCGGGAGGAACATCGATTGGGATTGAATAATGAGCTTGGCCGGTTGGTGTGACATTAAAATCACCTTTTAAGCTTCCGACATCCAAAGCACTCAAAGCAACATTAGGGACAATAAAAAACAGAAGGGCAATAAAACTAAAATGGCGACATTTGATCAAGCAAACCTCCAAATAGAATACTTGGATTATCTTTGGCCGTATTGTAGCGCGTTAAATTTTGGTGTATATAAAAATTTGTTTTTGGTGGTTAAACCAAGATTAGCCTTAAAATAGCTGAATAGCTAAAAATATGTAGCAAAAAACCCCTACTCTCAAATTAAAAATCCTGGACAAATTTAATAACGCTTTGTATATTGTGGTAATAATTCATGGGTAGATGGTATTATTCTCTGCACAAATTTGCTGGGAACTGCCTGATAGCATCAGGCTTTAGCCCGCGACTACCGGTAAAAAGTCTTTGCTGAACAAATTTTTATTCGGGCTCATAGCTCAGCTGGTTAGAGCAGTGGACTCATAATCCATTGGTCCTAGGTTCAAGTCCTAGTGGGCCCACCAAATATAGCATCACCGTAGGCTGTTACCGAGTTACTAGGAGTAATTATAATGGCTATCCGTAAACAAAGTCATACCCATCAAAAAATCTTGATACTGTCTTCTGGCGGCGATTCACCTGGCATGAACGCTGCAATACGAGCGGTGGTGCGATCAGGCAATTATCACGGATTTGAAACCTATGCTTGCCATGACGGCTATCAGGGCCTAATAGAACAAGAAATCTTTACCATGAACCCAAGTGATGTAGCCGGTTGCATTCAGCGTGGTGGCACAATCTTGCGCTCTGGGCGCTCAAAAGAATTTCACAAAAAAGAAACCCGAGATAAAGTTCGTGCATTTTTAAAACGGAAAAATGTTGAATATCTGATAGCAATTGGCGGTGATGGCACCTACCGTGGCGCCACCCTACTCCAAGACGAAGGCGGTCCCAAAACCATCGGCATCCCAGGAACCATCGATAATGACATAGTGGGCACGGATTATACGATTGGCTACGATACCGCACGCAACACCGCCGTTAACGCCATCGACAAAATTCGTGATACTTCAGCAAGCAGCGGCTTATACTTTCTTGTTGAAACCATGGGACGTCACTCTGGATTTTTAGCCGTTGATGTTGGACTTGCTGGTGGAGCTGAGTTTATTTTGACGCCAGAATTCCCAATAACAATTCCTACTTTAGCTAAACGCATCATGGCTCCCAAACGCAAAAAACAAAGTTTAATTATTGTGGTATCTGAATCTGACAGCCCTGGACGCAGTTTTCATATAGCTCAAGCATTAAAATTATTAACCCCAAAATTCGATTATCGCGTTTGCGTTCTAGGCCACATTCAACGCGGCGGGTCACCAACCACAATGGATCGCATTACCGCTTCAATTATGGGTGATATGGCAATTAAAGGCCTGATGGCTGGAAAATCAAAATGTATGACTGCGATGCAAAGCGGCAAATATTTACTAATGCCCTTCCCCGACCCCAACGCTCCTTCAAGATGCCTCGGTAACGAGGATTTGATCAAACTAAATTCGGTACTAGCCACTTAGGTGTAGATGTGTTTCTGCCTTTGTCTTCTTGGTTGCCAAGTAGATGTACATCGTCGGCACAACGAACAACGTAAATAAAGTTCCAATCGACATACCACCAATAATTACCCAACCAATTTGCTGTCGACTAACGGCGCTAGCCCCGCTTGCCAAAGCCAGAGGTATGGCGCCAATCACAATTGCCGCGGTCGTCATCAAAATTGGGCGCAGCCGAATCGATGCTGCCTCGATAATTGCTTCCCGAATACTTCTGCCCTGCGCTTGCAATTGATTGGCAAACTCTACCATCAAAATTCCGTGTTTACTAATTAACCCCACGAGCGTTACTAATCCAATCTGCGAATAAATATTTAGCGTGTTACCAGTCAAAAATAGCACTAACAAAGCACCAAATATCGACAGTGGGATACTAAACAGCACAATAAATGGGTCCCGGAAGCTTTCAAACTGCGCCGCCAACACCAAGAAAATAAAAATAATAGCAAAACCAAAAACGAACAGCATCTGATTTCCCGCCTCAAAATATTGACGCGAAAAACCGCTATGGTTGATTTGCATACCTTTATCTAAAGGCATGACTTTTTTGGCCGCCCCTTGAAGATAATCCAGCGCCTGCCCCAAAGAATAACCAGGTGCAAGATCGGCCGACAAAGTTGCGGCGCGTAGTTGTTGAAAATGCTTTAAACTCTGCGGCTGTAAACTTTCTTTAACCGTGATAAGTTGAGAGAGTGGCACTAAACTACCGCTTGCCGTATTCACATATAAATTATTTAACACCCCTGGTCGATTACGGAAGCTTTCATCCAGCTGTGGCACCACATCGTAACTTCGCCCCATAATCCCAAAATGCCCAACCGTAGGCTTTCCTAGCCCCAAATTAACCACATCGCCAATATCTTTGATCGAAACGCCCAAATCTCCAGCTTTATTACGATCAATGTATAAATCCAATTGTGGTTGATCGACTTTTAAATCTCCGCGAGCACTGATAATGCCTGGATTGGCGCGCGCTGCAGACTCCAACTCTTGCACAATTTTATAAAGCTCTTGGTAGGTTCCGGTTGTTTGCAAAACCAGCTCAATTTGCGAACCACCTATTGGGAGGCCACTGTGGACAAAAGGAAAAGCTTTTATCCCCGCAATTGCGCTTATCCCAGGCATAATAGTGGGAATAATCTGACTTGGTTGCCTTTTACGTTCTCCCCAAGGCTTTAAGATAACCACAACAAATCCTTTGTCTTTACTTGCTCCCCCATTAAAGATCAGGACACTTTCTTTTTCAGGAATCTTATCAAAAATTGGTTCGAGCAATTTCATATGCTTTTCAGTATAAGCTAAAGTCGCCGAAGTTGGGGCCTGAGCAGCCACCAAAACAACACCAGAGTCTTCAGTGGGCACTAACTCACTTGGGATAAATTTGTAGATAACGGCAGTAATCACCAACACCACTGGAATCATCAAAAGCACAATTTTTTTCTGGTGTAAAACCTTCCCTAAAAGGGTACGATAAAAATGCATGAGCTTATCAGACCAATCATCCACCATAGTAGCAAAGCTTCCCGGTTCAGTGTGGGCAACCATAATTTTAGAACACATCATCGGCGATAACGTTAAAGCAATAAATCCGGAGATGATAACGGCACTCGCCAAAGTAAAGGCAAACTCCTTAAACAAAGAACCTACTAAACCAGTCAAAAAGCCAATAGGCGCATACACGGCCGCAAGAGTTAAAGTCATAGAAATGATCGCAAACTGAATTTCACGCGCACCAAAGAGCGCCGCCTCCTTACGTGGCTTGCCATCAAGCATATGCCGGTGAATGTTTTCAGCCACCACAATAGCATCATCCACCACCATTCCAATCGCCAAAACGAATGCCAAAAGGGTAATGGTATTTAAGCTATACCCCATAACCAACATCACCGCGCACACTCCAATCAGCGAAAGAGGTATCGTAACCAGCGGAACCAATAAACTACGCCATGAGCCTAAAAATAAAAACACCACTAAAATAACGCATAACGTTGCCTCAATAATGGTTTTTTTAACTTCTTTAATCGATTCGGCAATAAACTTTGACTTATCAAAAAGCAACGAATAAGAAAGACCCTGTGGCAGATTCTGTTGAATCTTTGAAATTGTCTTTTTGACCTCAGTAGAAACATCTAACGGATTGGCATTAGATAAAGGGGTTATTGCTATCACAACAGAGGTTTTGCCATTAATACTCACCGACATGTCGTTATTAGCCGTACCCAACTCAGCACGGCCAACATCCCGAATCCTGGTCAAGTTTCCATCTTTGCTTTTGATAACGAGATGGTTAAACTGCTCACTTGTGGTTAGCTCGCTAAAAGTTTTAACACTAAATACTTGAGTAGCAGTCTCAATTTGCCCTGAGGGAGCCTGCAGACTTTGGGTATATAAAGCGTTTTTGATATCACCTGCCGTCACAGAATGCGCCGCCATCAGCTGGGGATTAAGCCAAATGCGCATCGCATAAGAACTTCCCCATACCTGCGCACTTGCCACACCGGGAAGAGTTTGGAGCTGCGGCTGCACCGCCCTATCTAAATAATCAGTAGTTTGCTCCGTCGCCATGCTACTGCTATAAAAATTGAGGTACATCGTAGCCTCAGCGTTTGGATCATCCTTGCTAACAATTGGATCATGAATATCAGTAGGAAGCGCGTAGCGGGAAGAAGCAACTTTAGCATTAACATCTGACACGGCGACGTTGATATCGTAGCCTAGCTTGAAATAAATGGTGACGCTACTTCGCCCTGGCCTGCTGCTTGAAGTGAAATAATCTATACCATCAATACCGGCAAGCGCGTTTTCAATTGGCGTGGTAACAAACCCTTCAACCAATTCGGCGTCGGCACCCGGATAAGAAACATCTATATTAACCACTGCGGCATTCATTTTAGGAAAGAGTCGGACGGTTAAACTAAAATATGACACCAGCCCGACCAATAAAATAATTAGGCTAAGAACGCTGGCGAATACTGGTCGGCGGATAAACGTATCAGTAAAGTGCATATTCTCTCTATGATTTAGGCGGTGGAGCAATTATAACCGGCTCGCCATCTTTGTGGATTTTCATTTGACCTTGAGTCACTATAACATCATCTATTTTTAATCCACTTTCGATAACAACATCCTGGGCGTCCTGTGATCCTGTGGTTACAACAGTTTTGACTGCCTTGCCATCCACCACTTTATAAACATAATTTTCAGTCTGCTCGTGAACAATTGCAGTTTGCGGGATTTTTATAATTTGTTTTTGCGCACCGATAAATAAAGTTACATCAGCAAATGCGCCTGGCAAAAGCTTTTCTTCTTTGTTAGCAACTGCGGCCCTTACTGTTAAGCTTCTGGTGTTTTTATTAATCAAAGGATCAATTGCACTTACCGTTCCAATAAAAACTTCGTTTGGATAGCTGCTAGAACGAATATTTAGACTCTGACCAACGACGATTTTGCTAACATCTACTTCTGGTATAGTAAAGTCCACGTAAATCGGATCAAGCGATTGCAAACTAACTATATTTTGTCCAACATTAATATATTGTCCCAAACTCACGAGACTTACCCCTAAACGCCCGTCAAATGGAGCGCGCACGATAGTCTGATCTAAATTAGCCTGATGCTGCGCCACCTTACCCTTACTCGCTTCCAAAGAAGATTTGGCTTTGTCGTAATCCGCATCAGAAATTGTGTGGGTGGCATGCACTTGCTTCATGCGATTAAAAAACAGCTGCGCCGCCTTTAACTCTGCTTGAGCTTGAGCAAGCTGCGCTTTAATAATATCTGGATAAATTTCAATCAACGGTTCTCCAGATTTTACTTTGCTACCCGAGGTAAAATAAATTTTGGTGATACGCCCAGCAATCTCTGGTTTTACAACTATGCCGGGGATGGCAATTAAATTGCCAGTAGCAGTTAGCTGATCGACACTCGCACTTGTTTGTACCTTAGCCACTTCAACCGCGGCTGGTGGCATTTGTGGTTTTGTGGGTTTCGCGCAAGCGACAGCACTTAGAACTAAATTGGCCCCCATACACAGTGAAAAAATTATTAACTTAGGATTTATTTTTGGCATATTAACTTTACATCCAAAACGATAGAAGCTCATAAAGCCTTGCTTTAGTCGTTATTAAAACATAAATCCATACCAGCAGCCACTCAATTTGGCACTCTTATGCTTAAAATAATATCGATGTATACCCCCCTGTAACCAATGACATCTCCCCAATAAACCGGATCGATCTAAATTAGAATTTTCCAATAAAAAGGAAGTATTTTTATTGAGGAGATATCTATGAAAAAAAGTACACAAATC
>AMFJ01028861.1_pt1 | contig 19818 bp, 14 predicted proteins | sample 427208 | NCBI WGS metagenome assembly AMFJ01 (sample SAMN02954298, study PRJNA114691) | groundwater metagenome | biome: aquatic; feature: subsurface aquifer; material: sediment; isolation source: subsurface aquifer sediment | place: USA: Rifle, CO | collected 2008-08 | reverse complement strand
AAGCAATAAGGCATTGAGCTTTTCCTTTGTAGTAGCCGTAATTTTTAGGACTGAGTATAAGTGGCGAGACGGATGGTGAGACAGGGGTAAGAAATCCGAATCATTAATATAATAATCAGTTAAGAACATATTTTTTCATCCAAATAAATCCTATGTATGGAATCGATATACCAAATTATGATTGAATGCGATATCTCAGAATCATCCCTGGTCCAGAAATCCCCGAACTCCTTATAAATTCCATAAAATCCAGCATCGGTTCTTTCCGATCCTCGAACCTATGGTATTCAATAGAAAGCTATTTTTATAAGGTCGGAAACGTTGTTGAGCTCCAACAGTTTATCGTATCAAACAAACAGGAGTGATTATCATATTCTATGAATTTCTTCCAAAGGCTCTATTGATGAAAAGTGAATTTTTCTGTTAAAGTTCCTATGAAGCTCATTCAAAAGACCAGATATCCACACCGCTCAAAAATCGGTCTCTATCAGCATTGAATACTCCAAACCAAAAGAGCCTGAGCTGTCTGATGAGATGATTTTCTCACTTCTTCATCCATCCTAGCTTCTATATTTCAGGAAATCGAACCGTTTATCACCGAAAAAGGCATTATCAAAAGCAGTTTTTCATTTACGAAATGAACCTATTCCCCAATCGTAAAAGAACGACTGTTCCATCAAAATACAAAAGGTATGGATGATCAGGATAAAAAAATGTTTTATTCCGCTTTTCCCGACTGAACGAATCTTTTTCGGTTCAGATGGGACATCCATCGTAATATATCAAATTCAAAAGTATCTCCAGTTATTGAAAAGAATCTCAGTCTTTATTCGTCATATGTGAATAAATATGAACTTATGGAAAGAAAGAATATCTTCAGTGTCATCCCAACCCGAAAAAGATTGATTTGAAGCGAATGAATTATTTCACATTGATTGTTCATCCCTGTATCCAGCTATGGTCAGCTCCAACAAGAACCCGTATTCATACCAACTAAGAATTTATACGATGCTGGTTTTATCCTGCCGTAAAAAAATCGAAGCCCTATATATAATCCTATGTCACTATTTATATCTTAATCCGAAAAAATATGAAAAGACAGGACAATAAGAGACCTATTCTTATAGGTGAAGTTCAATCTTCCTTGATTCAAGAAGACACGAAACTATTATCTATTGACTACAGCCAGTTTAAGGCAGCACACGGCGCGGTCTGCTGAAAATCTGGCGCAGGCAAGACGCGAGCGTTAACCTCTGTGCTTTTTTGAACGATGAAGAATTCCATAATCAGTCACTATGAAGATCTTTCAAAAGAACCAGATTCATACATAGTCTGTGATCCTCACAACTCAAATTTACCACCGCTTCTTTCATTATTGAAAGATTTCTACGCAGAACATCCAGAGTATTCCAGGACTTCTCATATTCAGAATTTTAAAAAGAGAAGTTCAGATCCAGATGGCAAGTCTATTTATAAAGGTCATTACGTAGAAAAGACTCTCATTTTCAATCCGTTAGCTTCAAAGAGACTTGCCTCTGATAGCTCTTATCTTGATAAAGCTGTTAATCTGAATGTATCCGCTTTGAAATCCATATTTGATTTTTCATCTTTCTGACCCAGGAATACGGAAGCCATAGAATGAGTTATAAGAGCCTGTCTTTTTATAAATGCCCATATCCTCAGGACCGCACCCAATGAACCCCTAATTACCTACAAGCATATTTATTGACTGTTTGATACGCTCAAAAAGACTGGAAAACTCCCTTTGTGGGTCAATTCCCGATTGAAGGAAATCTTTGAATCTGCAATTCCTAATCAAAAGGATACACTTGAAGCTATTAATTCCCATTTGAAAGGATTAATTGCTTACCAAATGGTCAACAAGGAATATTTTGATACGACCATTACGAAGTTCAAAGATTTTTCAGGAGATCTTTGATACACTTTCTGATACTGATCTGAATATTCGGATCTTACTTTGGATTTGGAAATCGTCTATTGAGCTACTAATCTTGAAACCAATGGATATTTTTTGGATTTATCAGCTTTTTCCAATCAAGAGAGACAGGTTATAATAGCGTTTTTTTACTCGGCTTCATATTTCATATGAAGCTTGAAAGACCACCAGAAAGCTCTTGGAGCTAGCTGGACAATATGTGATGAATTTCGGTCATTTTTAATTCTAAAGGGGGAAAAGAACTATCTCATTGATCTGCTTGAGAAGTGATTAAATGAAAACAGAAAACATTTTATATTTTATTTGTTCGTTCTACAATCCGTTAGTAGAGAGCTTAAAGACCTATTTAATAATTTTTGATATATTTTCGTTTTTGCTTTGCCTCCCGACCAAGCAGAATTTTTTTCTGATATCCTATCATTTTGAATAGCTGGATCACCAGAAGAAAAAGTCATTACGGAAAAGCATATCTGTAATTTACAGAGATGATCTTTCATCGCTTCGTTTGATACCGTAGAATACTGACTCTTGACGGTTATGTCAAAATCCTTGGATATGAACGATCCGAAGATCAGAAAGGCTTTAATTGGATAATTTTCAACTATGATAATAACGAAAAGGGATTTTTTGATATTCAAGATCATTTCTGAACTCGGCTTCGTATCTTCCGATACTATCAGGAAGATAATTTCCCCAGAGATACAACAGAAAACATTTAATTTGAGGCTTTCTACTCTGAAGAAAGAATGATTCATCAAAGAAATTAGCATAGACAAGAGAGTAAGGAATCAGCACGCCGTGTATTCTTTGAACCTTACGAAAAAATCGATTGAAAAGATAAGAAATGAAACCTGAATAGAGTTTGATCCGACTTCCTATAATCCAAGCTATCAGCTTTATCTCCATCAACTCTATTTATGAGACCTTACGGCAGTCGTGCTGTGAAAGCTCAGGAAAGCTATTTCGAATTTCAGCCTTACCGATTGTCAAATGATCGGATCAAAGAGCATACAGAGGCAATTAAGGCATTTTATCATTCATCCCGAAGCTGAAGTTGAATATATCAATAGCGTAATGATACCCGATATGACTATCATTCAGGGTAAAAAAGCTTTTTTACTGGAACTTGAAAATCAAAACTCCTATCAGCAATTTCAGGAGAAACTGGACGGATATGAAGAAATGCTTTTAAAAAAAGATACATCCAATTATTTTGAAACCTTCAAGGGAAAAGATATACAGCTCATCGTGGCTACCCGTTCAGGAAAAATACAAAGATATGTGGAAATACTCAAAAATTACTCAGGAAAACGAAGTCTTACGATACTTGAAGATCTTATAAAGAAAAAATAGCGGTTAAAACCGCTATTTTAATCGTTCTATGTCTTCATATGTAATATCTATGTCAAATACTGCATTGATTATCTGGGGATATACATAGAGGTCATAATGGCTTCCGTACGAAGTTATTCCGACCCAAGTACCATACTCGGTATCGAGAACTGGAACTTTAGCTTTGATGAGTTTTTCGAAATCGCTTCCGTAAAAGTTAGGAAATAGAACCCATTGATAAATTTCGATATACTCGTCAGTTTCTTGATCATAAGCTCCTTTGAGGTCAGAATAATCCAAGAAATTATTCTTCAAAAGATCATTTACAAGCATTGTCTGATTTATGTGCCTAGATACATAATCGTAATGAAATTTAGAAAGTGTTTCCATATATGCAAAAAGTTAAGAAATATTGCGGAAAATTAAAAACAGAGTTCTTAGAATTAAAAACATTATGGGAGCCACAGGACTATCTTGTTTTTAAATCGAACTCTGTATATTCCGTAATAAATATTTCTTTTTTGCAGGTATGGCAACACTGGAGCATTACACTTTTTATGTAGCTCAGCATTCAAAAAAAGACTATGACTTAATTACAATCTTCAATATTGTATACATTCCCAACTTGTAATTGCTTAAATTTCTAATATAATCACCGCGTTTTTGTTTAATATCCCATATATGATACGCATAAAAATTGCTGAGTTAGTAAAAGAAAAGTGAATTTCTCTGTATCGTTTTGCGAATGATTGTGGCATTACCTACAATCAGCTGTATTCGATTGCGAAGTGAAAAACGAAAAGAGTTGAATTCAAAACGATTGAAATTTTTTGCGAACATTTGAATTGCGAACCGTGAGATTTATTCGAATATACAAAAGAAAAATAGATTATCTTAGTATATTTGACTAAAAGATCCCTGGCTCATATTTTTACAATTAAGAATATTATTTTTTCTAAAATGCATTGGGATTAATTCTTAATAATTTTAGACACAAACTATCTACTTATGGCTCATACTGATACGAAATTTTTCACAAATACTGAAAATAATACACTCTTGGATAGATTCAATAAGACACTGTCCCATAATACTCAGTTTTTTGATGTACTTGTGGGATATTTCAGAACCAGTGGATTTTTTAATCTTTACGAGTCTCTGGAAGATATTGAAAAGATTCGAATTCTTGTATGACTCAATGTAGATAGAAAGAGTTTTGAACTCATCGAGCAGGTGAAGAAATCAAAAGATGAAGCCAAAGAGAACTTTCTTTATAATGTGGAGAGAGAATTTGAAACAACAGATGATAAAAAAGAAGTGGAAGAAGGAGTATTGAAGTTTATAGAATTTCTTCAATCGGGGAAAATGGAACTCAGAGTGTATCCAAAGGCTCAGATCCATTCAAAAGTGTATATCATCCGAAAAGACCAAAATAAAAGTCCAGATTATTATGGAAGTGTTATTACAGGTTCTTCAAACTTTTCACTGAATGGAATGGTGGAGAATCTCGAATTCAATGTTGAACTCAAAGATACTCCTGATGTAAATTATGCTCTCGAAAGATTTGAAGAACTTTGGATCGATGGGGTAGATATCTCGGCTGAATATATCGATACGGTGAAAAATAAGACTTGGATGAATTCGGAAATCACCCCTTATGATCTATACTTGAAATTTCTCTATGAATATTTCAATATTCGTATCAATGATGACAAAAAGGAACTTTTTTATACTCTTCCAAAAGGATTCAAAGAGTTAGAGTATCAAAAAGATGCAGTAAAAGAAGCCCTTATAAAATTAGATACATATAATGGGTTTTTCTTGGCTGACGTAGTATGACTTTGAAAAACTTTTATAGCCGCCCTTATAGGTCAGCAACTCCGATGAAATATTCTCATTATCTGTCCTCCGCATCTTACGGATTACTGGAATGATACTTTTCAGGATTTTAAAGTGCCCTGTCAGGTAGAATCACTTTGAATGCTTCAATCTATCAAAGACAAATGACACGATCGTTATGATTACGTATTTATCGACGAAGGACATAGATTTAGAAATAACGATACTCAAAATTACGAACTACTAAAAAGTATCTGTCTCAATAAAAAAGTCATTGTTATTTCGGCAACTCCATTTAATAATGATTTTGACGATCTCCTTTCTTTGATATCGCTTTTTCAAGTTCCAAGAGAGAGCAATATACCCAATCTGCCAAATATAGAACAGTTTTTCAAAAATCTAAAATCAGAACTCAATAAGGTCGATAGAAAAGAGGATTACAATAGCTACATAGCAAAACTCAAAGATTCATCCGTAAAAATCCGTGAGAGATTACTGAAATATATAATGATCAGAAGAACCAGAACGGAGATTAAACAATACTTCTCCAATGATATTAAGTCCCAATGACTGACCTTTCCAGAAGTAGATAAGCCAGTCAAGGCATTCTATGAGTTCGATGATGAGATAAACACCCTCTTTGATTATACAATCGAAACAATAAAAGGACTGACTTATGCTCGTTATAGTCCAGCCTGATACCTGAATAAGTGAGCGACACAGCTTGAAGCCGCTCAACAAAAAGGTTTGGTGGGGATTATGAGAACCTCGCTCGTAAAGAGACTGGATTCCAGTTTTGAAGCATTTAAAATGTCTCTATGAAGGATCCTTACGAACTATGAGAAATTCCTGGCAATGTATGAAAAAGGAGATGTATTTATGTCTAAAAAGATTGATGTCTATGACCTCATAGAGAATGATTTCGATCAGCTCTTGTCTCTCGTGGAAAGTGATGATGTTATAAAACATAAGAAATCTGATTTTAGAGAAGATGATGAAATGAATTTTAAGAAGGATCTGGTGAATGATTATACCATCCTTACCGAACTTCATAATAAGTGGATAGCGATTAAAAAAGACCCGAAATTAGATACTCTAAAAACTCACCTGAGCAATGAACTTACTGGAAAGAAAGTGATTATCTTTACGGAAAGTAAAGAAACCGCTTTTTATCTCGCTGACAAGCTAACAGAGATCTATTCTGATAGAGTTTTTGCTTACTCTGGAAGTTCAGACGATGCAGAGAAACAAAAAATCAAACGAAGCTATGATCCAAATAATGAAAATCAGGAAGACAATATCGATATTCTGATAACTACCGATGTACTTGCCGAGGGAATCAATCTTCATAAGTCAAATACTATTATCAACTATGATATCCCTTGGAATCCCACTAGAGTAATCCAGAGAATATGACGAGTAAACAGAGTAGGAACAAAACACACAAAAATAGTGATCTATAACTTCTTTCCGACAAAAGAGTCCAATGATATCATAGCACTAGAACAAAATGTATTATCCAAGATGGAAGCTTTTGTCCGTCTCCTTGGAGAAGATGCCGCTAATCTCTCAGGAGATGAACAGATCGAGGCACAATGATTATTTGATAAGCTCAATTCTGCTGAATATCTCAATCAGGAATGAAGTGGAGAAGTTTCTGAACTCAAGTATCTGGAACAGATACGAAAAATCAGAGATGAAAATCCTGAGCTTTTTATGAGAATTACCAATCTTCCGAAGAAATCCAGAACTGGAAGGAAAAAAGACGATATCCAAGATGAATCGCTTTTTACTTTTTTTCGAAAGGGTGATTTTCTTAAAATGTTTTTCTCAAACTATATCACTACCAAGGAATTGGATTTCTTTCAGACAGCAAGTCTTCTGGAATGTACTGAGGATGAAAAGAAACTTGCCATAGATAATCATAGTTTCTATGATTTGCTCGGAAAAAATAAAGATTTTTTTGATTATGAATTGGAGATAGAGAAAAAAGAAGAGCAGACACAGCAAAATGGAAGAAGCAATGAAAAGGATCTTATCAAGCTCATCAGCTTCTATCTCTCAAATAAATGATTCCTTGAACACGAAAAGAAATACATTAAGAGTTTTCTCGAAACAATTCAGTTGGGTATTGTATGAAGGGATACCATCAGAAAGACGAAGAAGTTTCTCGATGACAATACAACGATAACCAATACCGCTTATATCATAAGCTGACTACAAGATATTATCCCGAAAGAGTATATTAACTTCTCCGCCAATCCTCAAACTCAGAAAGTAAAATCAGCCAATATACAAGTTATCCTCAGTGAATACTTCATATCATAAAATATATGTCAAAATACTCCCAAATCATCACCAAACTCTTTGATACAAATTCTGCTTTTGTAAAAGAAGATTTTTATGAATTTGTTTGAGAAATTATCAAGAAGTATCCGTCTGATACGAAAAAATCAAAAAGCATCGATCAGGATGGGAATGAATATGTGCGTGAAGAAATTGCGATTTTTGAAGATATCAATGGCGAAAAACTCGCTATTATGACTTACAAAATGCCTTCAAAGACCAAGGTAGAAAGAGCCAGGAGTGAACAAAGGAATCTCATATCAACATACCTGAGAAATGAGTGAGTATTTCAGGGTATCAATAGTGTATTGGTGGCGTTTTATAGTGATGATAGCCGAGATTGGAGACTTTCTTTTATCAAACAAGAATTTAAGTTAAGCCAAACAGAATTGGATTCAAAATGACGACCGAAAATAGTAAATGAGCTTACTCCTGCAAAACGATATAGTTTTCTGGTAGAATCTAATTCTAAAAATCTTACTGTAAAGCAGAGGCTTGATGATCTCCTATCTGATCGAGTACTGATATCTGATATAGAAAAAGCTTTTTCGGTGGAAAAGGTATCAAAAGAATTTTTTGAAAAATATGTTGTTCTCTATAAGCGTCTCTGTGTTGCTTTTGAAAATGACTTGGTATTTAAAAAAGTAGAAGAAGAAAACAATAATGGTGATGAACATTTCAGAGAAAACTTCGTAAAAAAGCTTCTTGGTCAGATAGTATTTCTCTACTTCCTCCAAAAGAAAGGTTGGCTCTGAGTAAAACAGTGAGACAAATGGTGAGATGGTGAAAAAAACTACCTTCAAGATCTTCTCAAAGAATGTTTGAGCGGAGGAGATCCAAAAAAAGAACTCCAATGAAAAAACTTTCTGAATGACTATCTAGAGCATCTTTTTTATGATAATTTGAATCTCAAAAGAGCGGGTGATTATTCTGAATATTTTGGATGTCGCATACCTTATCTGAATGGTTGATTATTCGAACCAATTAATGGTTATGACTGGAAAAAGGCATCCAATATTCTCTTGGCGTGAGATGAGAATAATGCTATTTTCAAGGATATTTTTGCAACCTTTGATGAATATAATTTTACGGTCTATGAAAATGATCCTCTGGAACAAGATGTGGCGGTAGATCCAGAAATGCTTGGAAAGGTATTTGAAAATCTTCTTCCTGAGAATGAAAGAAAGTGAAAATGAGCCTTCTATACCCCACGTGAGATCGTTCATTATATGTGTAAGGAATCACTGAAAAATCACCTGATGAATAAAACGGGCATCAGTGAGGAAAAAATCAACGGGCTGTTCGAAAGAAAAGACAGTATGCTGAATCTGAAAAAATTTGGTGAAAAGTTGTCAGATGATGAACGGTATGCTCAGTTTGGTGAATATATAGATTATGCTGGGAAGATAGTCGAATCACTCAGAACAATCAAGATAGTCGATCCTGCCGTCTGATCTGGTGCTTTTCCTATGGGTCTCCTCAAAGAAATAGTAAGCCTCAGGAAGTACCTCCAAGAAAGCATCCTCCTAGAAGACAATGTATCTGAGTACAACATAAAAAAAGAAACACTAGAAAACTGTATCTATGGAGTTGATCTTGACCCTGGAGCGGTAGAAATAGCCAAGCTTCGATTCTGGCTCTCGCTGGTTATAGAAGAGGAATCTAAAGAATCTATCGATCCACTTCCAAATCTGGATTACAAGATAATGCAGTGAAATAGTCTGATAGAGGATATCGTAATCTGAGAAACGGTTATCAAACTGGATATAGAAAATAATTCAAAGAAGCTTACCAAGAAAGAAGAGAAAAATATGGGGGATGCTAGGCAGATAGGAATTGGACTATTTGCCAATGAAACAGAAGTAGAAGATGTTTTGAAGAAACTCAAATACCTTCATAAAGTCTTCTTTTTAGAAAAAGATGGTACAAAGAAAAAGGCTCTCAAATTACAAATCGATCATATTGAAAAGGAACTTATACGAATCTCGGGTGAAGTAGAAGTGGGGAAACTGAAAGCAAGAATTGAGAGTATCGAGTGAAAGTATCTCCTTTCAGGAACTGAACTTGAAACAAAGGATTCAAATGAGATTAAAAGGCTCACTTCTCAGATTCAAAGCATAAAGGAGATGGAGGAAAAATATAGAAAAGATAATATTAGAACTTTCTTCCCTTGGAAACTTCATTTTGCAGAGGTTTTTAATGAGAATGGTGGTTTTGATATATGCATTGGCAATCCACCATATGTTTGAACTAAAGGAACAACGGAAGATCAAAAGAAATCTCTTGAGAGAATATTTTGATTTGCTGATGATTTATATTCTCATTTCTTTTTTCATTGATTAGCTCTTTGTAGAGAGAGTTGAATTTTATCATATATTACAAGCAAGACTTACTGGACAATACAAAGTAAAAAGAATGTACGAGAATTATTACTCAAAAATGATATCATATATATTTATGATACAGAAAATCCATTTGATACCGCTATGGTTGATACTTCCGCAATACTTGTGAGAAAAGCAAAGGATCAACAAAATAAGATAGATTTTCTGAAAGTAAGCAAAGACTACAATAATCCCATTAAATTAGTTATTGATAAATCCATTTTTGAAAATGCTGTTAATAAAGTTATTTTTTCTCCTTCTGAAGAAAATCTTACAATTTATCAAAAATTTACCACCCCAGTTTCTAGGCTCATAGAAGAATGGTGGATTAAAATTAATACAAGTAAAAATATTACTAAATATTCCTCTGACCTAGAATGATATCGTAAGAATCTAAAATCAGGTGATATTACATTACTTGGATTGATTACAGACGGCGGACAAGGACTTGCTACTGCGAATAATGGAAAATTTGTCGGAGTAATCGAATCAACTAAAGAATCTCAAAGAATCAGAGAAACACGAAAGAAGAAACTATTTGAATTTGTTATTAATCGCAAGATTACTAAGTATGGAACTAATTTGGATTCTTTTTCTGAATATTTCAATGATTTAAGCGAGATAGAAATTCGTAATGATTTCGATAGTCTTAAAGAGCAGTACGGGCGAGATATTTTTGGACAAGGATTTTTATATCGAATTATCAATCCTAATGAGATCAAAAATGTTTCAGAAATGACTCAAGAAGAAAAGCAGAATGGATTATCGGGAGAAAGGACTTTTGTTCCGTATGATAAAGGTGATAGGGATGGGAATCGTTGGTATTTGCGAACCCCTTATTATATCGATTGGAGTTCTGAGAGAGTTAAATTTTTGAAAGAGAATTCAGGAAGGAAATGAGAAGGTATGCCCGTAGTAAGGAGTCCACAGTTTTATTTCCGTTCGGGTTTTTGTTGGAGTGATATTCATACGGTTCTTATAAAGACTCGCCTAAAAGAACAAAGTATCCACGATGTCAAAAGTATGAGTATGTTTTCTTTTACTTCAAAATGTACTGATAAGTATCTTGTTTCGCTTTTGAATTCTACTTTCATAAGCAATTATGATTTCGCTTTTGTAAACAGCACGCAAACATTTCAAATAAATGATGCTCGTCAAATACCAATAATTATCCCTAGTGAGAAAGAACTGATTGAATTTGAAGAGCTTTTTGATCGTGCTTATGCAATAAAAATAAGTCAATTTGATGAAGGAATGACAAATAACTCAGCGGATCAGAAGCTTCAAGAAATTCAGAGAGAATTGGATGAAAAAGTTTATAAACTATATTGACTCGATTTTAATGAGATAAAGATAATTGAAGAAAGTTTAAAATAATAAATTATGAATGATAATTCTTACATTCAAGAAATTCAAGAACATCTTTTAGATAGATCTAAGAGTCTTTTAATCGAGGTAGTTGAAATGTTAGAAAAATATTCTTTTTACGATTTATTATTTTATAGTTCAACAAAAATTAATAGCTCAATAAAGGAAGGTTGTCCAATAGCAGATCAACCAGTAGCCTTGATTGAGTATATCATTAGTCTTGTGCTTGGGCTAAATCCTGATAATTTAAAGATGGAGAGGGCATCTGAAGAGGAATGTAGAAGTTTCAACGAGAAAGTAACGAACCTATTATCTGGATCTGGGATGGCTACCAATATCGGCATTGATAATACACTGATTCATCAAGTTAGATGACATTTTCTACATATTAGATGAAACAATTATGATCAACACTTATTCGATTATTTAAGATGACTCTTTGCTCAATTCTCAACTTACTTTAATAATAAGATATGATTCGATATAGATGATCTCATTGAGACTTACGAATATCTGAGAGTTTTCTATGATGAGGATAATCCATATAATAAACAAGCTTTTATTTTTGTTCCAAGAGATAAGAAACAAGAATTTATCTTTAATTACTTCTCTGCCAGTATCTGAGAAAATATTGATTTTTTTGAATGAGACCAGTGATGATTTATCTGAAAAAAATCTATTGTTCCGAGAAAATCAATTATTAAATTCCAAGATTTATATTTTGCTTTCAATCCCCTTTTAATTCTATGGAATATTAAAGATATTTTTGAAACAGAACTGAAAAATGATCAAACGATATGGGATAAATATAATATGGTCAGGGCTGATTATCTTGAAACTAAAAGTATTGAATATATCACTACCATCTTACCGTGATCAAAAGGTTATAAAAATCTTAAATATAAAAAAGAATGACAAGAATTTGAAACCGATGGTCTTATTATTTATGATAATAATCTCCTGATTATAGAAGCAAAATCGTGAGTTCTTAAAGATATATCTAAAAGATGAGATGAAAAATGGTTAGAGAGTGATATTAATGACCTAATGTTGAAATGATACTCTCAAGCTTTGAGGACAAGAGAATATATTGAGTCTATTAATTCTCCAAAGTTTAAACAAGAAGATTGAACCGAACTTATTATCAGTTGTAAAAATCAAGATACTAAATTATTTCTTATTAATACGACCTGAGATTTTCTATGACCTATTTCTCTATATTTAGATATCCAAAAAACAAAATGAAACATTAATGCCTCTGTAAATTTTTGGTCTATCTATATTAATGATTTAAGAGTTATATCCGAACTTATTGACTTTCCTAGTCAATTTCTTCTCTATTTAGAAAGGCGATTTGCTCTTATTGATAAACCTCAGATTCGTTTTTCAGATGAACTCGATGTTTTTATGGAATACTTTCGATCGGGAATATATTATGAAAAATGAACTGTCTACGGAGAAAAAATCGAAGATTTTACTTGTTTTTCAATGGATACTTCGCTGACAGATGCTATTGATCGTTACTATTGGCGAGAGTGAGAAAAACCACAAATGAAAATTGATTCGTTCTGGAAATCTGTCATTATCCAAGTTGAAGCAATTTCAAAAGACGGATTTTCGGAATTATCTACTTTTCTTTTAAAAATTGACTCAAAAGATTTTCTTGGAAGTTTCAATGAATTAAAAGCAAAGGTTCAAGCTGATGACTCTACCCATCAGCTCACTCTTTTGTATGATGATATAATTTTAAATATAACAATAAAGTCAGCATCAACCATTTTGGATCGACTAAAGTATACTAATTATACTAAATTAAAATTATGACAGACTGAATCTAAAAAATGATACAATCTATATTTAGATCTGAGTCAGAATGGCGATATAATCGTTAATGATTTTGATATAATAGGATTATCTATTTTAGAAAAGACAGAAGATTTTATGAAAAGATTAAATTCTTTTAGTATGAAGAATCCACTAATAAATCCTCAAAAAATGTCTCAGGAAAAACCATTGTATTGAAAAAGTCCCTGTCCTTGTTGAAGCTGAAAGAAATATAAAAGATGTTGTCTGACAAGATGATCATCCAAAAGTAATAAGTCAATTCGAGGAAACTGAAGGTAGTTTAAAGAAATAAATTTATATAACCTTTTTCAAAAATGACTAAAATAGTTATTAAAACATTTATTGAAAATAATACAAAAGATGTATCAATATATACTTCTTTAACTGAGGCAATTGTTAATGGTATACATAGTATAGAGGAGCTTGGGGATGGTATAAATACGGCGAAAGTTATAGTCGAATTCAAGAGAACGGAACAAACAGCCTTCGATAACTTAGCCCCCATTCATTCCGTTGTAATCTCTGACAACTGAATCGGATTCAATAGTTCAAATTATGGTTTTTTTGATGAAATCCATACTCTTCATAAGGCGGAGATTGGCGGAAAAGGTTTTTGAAGATTAACTTTTTTGAAGTTTTTTGAAAATATCAAAGTGAGTAGTTATTTTACAGAAGACCAGAAGTTTTTTCACAGAACCTTTGATTTTGTTGATCAAAATGAAATCATCGCAAATCCATTTCTCTTGGAAGATCTCCCAGAACGAGAAAATCAGACAATAATTAATTTCAAAATAAAGAGCAAACATTTAGATAAGTTAGATAAATGACTTGATACGATAGCGAGAAAGATTTTTGAAAAGTTGTTTCCGTTTTTTGTTGATGAAAAATATACCTGCCCAACAATCATTCTCAAAGATGATAAAGATGAGATTATTTTGAATAAATATCTTGATAATTACAAAGGGATTGAAGAAATTTGAAATAAAATTTTTACGCTCACTAAGAAATTTAATGATAACGAGGGTATCTCAGAGGATTTTCAAGTAAAAATTTATAAAGTATTCCATAGTCAATCGGCTCACTCTATCAACTTGGTTGCCGATAAACGTGTTGTAAAAAATGAGAATCTATCAAGATTTATTCCAGAATTCAAGGAATCACTCATCCAAGAATTCAAGAATGAGAAATGAGAAATTACCCCAAAGAACTTCATAGTTCAGGCATATGTTGTATCTAAATATCTTAACGAATCAGTAACGCACGATAGAGAGGGTTTTGATTTTGAAAAATCAGAACAGCAAATTGGAGCATTTTCTCGTGATGAGATTTATCAAGAAACATCAAAATTAATTAAAGAGATATTTAAAGATGAATATAAAACAAGAAAAGATAAAAAAATAAAGAAGATTAATGATTATGTTAATAATTCAGCAAAATGGCATTTGCCGTATTTGAATGATGTTAATTTTGATGATTTTTGATATGATTTATCTGATGAGGATATTGAACTGGAACTTCAAAAGATAAAAATAAAGAGGGAAATGGTATCTAAAAGAGAAATGGTATCGGTTATAAGCGATCCCTCAACAACCTTCTGAGAAAAAGAGTCAGAGCTGGTAAGACGAGTAACTGAAAATAGTAAAAGTGACCTGATACACTATGTTGCCAACAGAAAGTTAGTACTTGAATATTTCAGAGAGTTGCTAAAAAGAAGTGATGACGGGAAAGCTCGCCTTGAAGAAGAGGTTCATAATATTATATATCCAATGTGAAGGGATAGCACGGATACGGAATATAATGACCATAATCTATGGCTAGTTGACGAAAGACTTGTATTCTCTCACTACATTGCTTCTGATAAGAAAATTTCCAGAAAATGAACTAAACTAAAAAAGACTGAAAGATCCGATAAAGAACCAGATCTACTCTTTTTTGATTACAAACAATCATTTCGTTCTTGAGTAAATGAGACAAGCAACCCGCTAACGATAGTAGAATTTAAAAGACCAAAAAGAGAGGGCTATACGGAGGAAGATAATCCTATCATTCAAGTCGCAAAATATTTAGAGGAAATAAAAGCCTGAAAACACGAAATGCCTGACGGATTGGAAAAAGTGAAGGTTACAAATGAAACGCCCGTTTATGGGTATGTGGTTGCCGACATAACAGACAAGATCATAGATTTTGCCAAGCAACAATCACTTGTTCGGAGTCCAGATGGAGAATGATATTTTGGTTTTCTTCCAAGTTATGGTCTCTATGTTGAAATTGTCAGTTATAAAAAGCTCTTAAAAGATGCTGAGTTGAGAAATAAGGTATTTTTTGATATACTTGGAATTTGAAAATAACAATAAAAATAACTCCATTAATTTCTAACCAAGATACTATGTCCCAAAAAGAAAACATCATTATCTACAATACCGTAGACGGAAAAACAAATGTCGCCCTCTATGCTAGAGATGGGGTAATTTGGATGAATCAAAATCAAATAGCCGAGCTTTTTGATACTTCCAAGCAAAATATTGGATTACATATAAAAAATATCTTTAAGGACTGAGAACAGAGAGAGGAGTCAGTTGTAAAGGATTACTTTACAACTGCTTCAGATGGGAAAAATTATAATGTTACTTTCTATTCCCTTGAAATGATTCTAGCAATCTGATTTCGAGTCAAGAGTAAAAGGGGAACTCAGTTCAGAATCTGGGCAAATCAGAACTTGAAAGAGTATATGGTAAAAGGTTTTGTGATGGATGATGAACGACTCAAAAATCCCGATGGAAGAACCGATTATTTTGATGAATTACTGGCACGAATTCGAGATATTCGAGCTAGTGAAAAGAGATTCTACCAAAAACTCAGAGATTTATTTTCTCTCAGTAGTGATTACGATAGTACCGATAAAGCGACAGAGATGTTTTTTGCTGAAACTCAAAATAAACTCCTCTATGCAATAACGATGCAAACGGCAGCTGAAATTATCATCACTCGTGCCGATGAAAGCAAGCCAAATATGGCTCTCACGAGTTGGAAATGAGCAGTAGTGAGAAAAGAAGATATTTATACTGCCAAAAATTACCTCACTGAAGAAGAAATAGATAAACTCAATCGTTTGGTAACCATATTTCTGGAAACAGCAGAGTTTAGATTAAAAGAAGAGAAAGATATTACTATAAAATTCTGGCAAGAAAATGTAGATAAAATCATAGAATTGAATAATAAAAAAGTGCTTAACCATAGATGATCCATTTCTCACACCACAATGAAAGAGAAAGTTTCAAAAATGTATGAAAAATTTGATACGAAACGAAAGAAGGTTGAACTCATAGAGGAAGATAAGAATGATCTAAAAGCTCTCGAAGATATAGAAGACCGACTCAAATTAAAATAATAGGCAATACAAGTACCAACGACCGTATTTTCAGGATTTCTAAAAAACGGCTGAAGGTAAATTGCAAAAAATGCAAAATACACAAAATTCAGATAAAATAGAATTGAAAAGACAATAAGGAAACTATCGATGAATTAAGGGAAATAGAAAATCCAATAAGAAATGGCTTAGAATAGAGAAGAAAAATAATTAAGGGAAATTTACTATATTTTAAGGGAAGTATTTTTTCATATTCATATCTATGACGGATTCTACTATCATCTACTCAAAAACTTTTGATATCAGTAAATCAGGAAGCATTACTATCCAGATATCAAAATTTAACGGGAAAGACCTGCTAAATATCTATAAATCTACCTTTTCAGAAAAGTATACAGGTATAGCCAAGGATAGCTCCATTGCCTTTGCTTCTGATCAATACTTAGACTTGCTCAACATAGTGGAATCTATTCCAATGGATTACGAGATAAAAGAGTGTGGTCAGATTGGGAAATATAAAGTGTATGTCAGTACATTCAACGGGAATAATAGCTTTCAGATACGGGAATGGGTAGAAAGCGAGACCTATACGGGTTATGGAAAAAAATGAGTGAGTTTTTCAATGGAGAAAATATCAGACTTCAAAGAAGCGCTTACTGATGTCACTTCTCATTTTAAGCAATATCTCAACGGTGAACTGGTTCAAAAAGAACAAAAAACCACTTCTGATACTGATATAGAATCTTACTTCTAAAATAATCATTTATGACCACGATAGATATTACCCCAGATAAATCACTCTTTCCAAAACTCGGATCTTCTGGATACAGTATTCCACAGGCACTTGCTGAGCTCATAGATAACTCTATTGATGCTAGAGTGGAGTCGAATATGGAAATCTCCATAAATCTCTTCTCTGATAAAATCACCATAGCAGATCGGTGAGTTGGAATGAATTTTGATGAGATCAAAAATGCTATAATTCTTGCGAAGTCCGATAAAATAGGGAAGCTTGGTGAATTTGGACTGGGAATGAAAACCGCCTGCTTATCTCTTGGAACGGCGTTTAAGATTATTTCCAAGAAACTCTGAGAAGAGAAGGAATACAGAATAGTATTTGATACTGAAAAATGGCTCAAAAACGATGCCTGGGAGATAGAAGTAGAGGAAAGGTCGATAGATCCAGAAAAACACTACACGGTCGTAGAAATAACGGGTCTACGGTCAAAATCCATCGGATCAGCAGATAAGAAACTCAAAGAAGATATTCAAATGAGGTTTTGACATTTTTTAGATTCCATCACTCTTAATGTAAACGGTGAACGAGTTTTGAAGAAAAAAATTGAAATGTCCGAATGAACAGAGCAAGATATTCTCATAAAGACTCCTTACTGAGATATTACGGGATGGGTAGGACTTATGAAAGATTCTTCACAGAAGTGATATTATGGACTCCATACATACAGAAATAACCGTCTCATAATGCCATTTAACAAGGTGGGGTTCTCAGCACATCCTACGGTTGCTCGAATCTTCTGAGAGATCTATCTTGATTTTGTTCCAGTTACGCACAATAAAAAATCTTTTGAAACTGAAAGTGAAGAATATAAGCTCGCTGAGTGTCTTCTAGAAATAGAACTGAAAAATGTAGTGTTTGAGGCACGAAAGAAAAAATGAGAAGAACTCCAAACAAAGCAAGTAAAGGAGGAGACGGAAGTATGGGAAGCAAAAACCTCAGAAGCGATAAAAGAGGTGGTGAAAAACCTCCCAGAGACTTCTATAAATAGAAGTCTCCCAGTGGATAATATAGCACCGAAACAACATACCACGGTCTTTCAGAATTCAGAAGTCTCTTCTGATATGGGTATAATCGCTTTTGAAAAAGTAAAAAATGAACATAAACAGAAAATACTTCATATTGATTTTGCGGAACAAAATCTCTCTTTCGTTCACGTATTTGAATCACTTGGATCTGAGAATTGACCAAAAAGTTGGGATTATGACAGTTCTAAGAAGCTTATCACCATTATAACAAATACTGATTTTTCTACTTACTACGCCTGTGGAGATCTCCCATTTCTAGCTCTTATAAATATCTCAGAAGCTTTGACCGAGTTTCTTATCTCAGGAAAAGAGAATGAAGATTCCGTGAGTTTCTATAAGAAAATATTTAACTCAATAATACGAGTGGCAAGCGAATTGAAGGAGGAACTGCGATAGTTTTTCTTTTTGTGAAAATATATTTAGTATTCAAATACTCTAAAACTAATAAACGCCAATAAATTTTTTATCCACTCACTTCTTTTTTATGGACTATACAGATGACAATGCTCCTATTGATTGGACTGACCTAATAAGTCTTTATTGAATAAATATTACTACGAAAGTGCCTGAGGAGGCCTGAATCTATGCTATACTTTATAAAGATAATGAGAGCCAACATATCTTTTATGTATGACAGACGGATAATTTAAAAAAGCAACTCCTTGAACATATTTCCTCGAATGAGCCAAATGAATGTCTCAATCAAAAAATTCGATATTATCGGTGCTATTTCAAATATACTAAAATCTCTCTTCAAAAGGAGCGTGATGATTGTAAGGCCCTTCTTCTTCGTAAATATTGAAGAGATTTATGCAAAGAAGTAAATTCCTCCGAAAATTCTTCTATATAGCTATATGTAAAAATGACCAAAAGCGAGTTTAATACTCGCTTTTGGTCATCCAACATAGCGTAGAGCCATTATCAATAATCCAAGTCTCTTCCTGATTGATTACTACGACTTGTAGATAATCCAGATCCTGAACTTTGGCTGTTTCAGCCAATTCCCGAAATGTTCTTCCAACTACCATAGAAGCTACGATATCGTTATCAGCTTGTATAAGTTCAGTTATTCCAATAGTGGCATAGGACGGCTTTCTTTGAAAGTCGAAGTCTTCACTTGTAAAATTCGTTTCCTCAATCGGTGGATTGAATTTGAACTCAATAACATTTCCTTCAAGTGTAAGTGTTTTCATAAGTATAAAAATTAAAAATAAAGCAAACAAAGAAAAACACTTCAAACCAAAAAAAATGCAAGATGCAGACAAGGTTCTATCTTGTATTTTTTTATGAAGTGTAAATTCTGGATGTTTTATTCCTTTTCTATTTATGAAATCAATCTTGAAAAGTGCTATCAAAAAATCACCCACCCCCCGTAACGAGAGATGAGTGATCTAATTTCCTATAATTCCAACTATTGGTGTGAAACTGAGGAATTATACTTTGCTTTACCATAGAGCTTTCTATGGTAGGTGAAAATATAAGGGATTCATTTGACTAAAAGTTCTGTATGGAGGCACCATCCGGAGTCGAACCGGACTACGGAGCTTTGCAGGCCC
>AMFJ01007904.1_pt1 | contig 19832 bp, 22 predicted proteins | sample 427208 | NCBI WGS metagenome assembly AMFJ01 (sample SAMN02954298, study PRJNA114691) | groundwater metagenome | biome: aquatic; feature: subsurface aquifer; material: sediment; isolation source: subsurface aquifer sediment | place: USA: Rifle, CO | collected 2008-08 | reverse complement strand
AAATCTTTAATGACTTTTTACGCTGTCCTTATGATTTTCCTAATTTTAGCCATATCAGGCTCGAAATTAGGAAAATTTGAATTTGATAAAGCTGTAAATTTTTATTCACCAACCAAAGGGATCTATGTAGTTGATATAAATGTGAAAAAATGCCCTGAATGCATAGTACCTTATGTATCAAACTCACTTGAAACAGTAAAATCCGTAGCAGAAAAAACAAACTCGGTTGCAGCTATTAACGCAGGCTTTTTCGACCCAACAAATACCCAGACCACTTCTTACATAATTGAGAATGGTGATCTGGTAGCAGACCCCAGAAATAACCTTAATCTCATATCTAATCCGGGTATTGAAGAATATTTACCTGCTATTTTAAACAGATCAGAGTTTAGAATAGCGAATTGTCATTTAAACTGTGATAATTACAGCAAAATTTATAATATAGCACAGCACAATGACCCAGTTGAGATGAAATGCGAGATAATTCACTCGATACAGGCAGGGCCAGAACTTATACCTGACTTTAAACTGGAAGAAGAGGCGTTTGTAGTTAAAAAAGATGGTAAAGTAATAAGACAATCAGCAGGAGCATTAGGAAAATATGCCAGATCTGCTATTGGAATTAAAAAAGACCATATTTTGCTTGTTGCAGTAAGCAATGAAAACCCAATGACTTTAGAAGAGATAGCAGAATATATGAAAAGTTTGGAAGTGGACCAAGCTCTTGCTCTTGATGGCGGTAGCTCAACATCTATGTACGTAAATTTACCCGATCAGCCTAAATTTGTACTGACTTCTGCTAAAGACAATGCTGCCAGAAGAGTAAAATCAATAATTCTTATAAAGCCAAAGACATAAGCTTAAGTAAGAATTCAACTGAATTAATAGCCGAAAAGTCTATTTTCTGCTAGTATCTTTTATGTAGATATCTTACTTATAAAAGAAAATTCGACTGGAATTATGAAACATACACGAAAAATCGTATTTTTTATAACCTTATTTTTTGTTATATGCATGTTTTCACTTATACATAATGGTGTAGACAGGGATATCTGGCACAGACTGGCAGTTGGTTCGATGTTTTTCCAGACAGGATGGATACTAAATCACGATATCTTTGCATATACTCCTACAAAAGATATGTGGATAGATCATGAATGGGGTTCAGGAGTCATATTTTACTTTCTGAGCAATCACTTCGGAGATTACGGGCTTATTGGGTTAAAAGTCATATTGGCTTTTGCTGTTTTATCTCTTATTCTGGCAAGCAATCAGCTAATTACTACAGATAAAAAATACAGAATAAGCTTTTATATCCTAACTTTAGTTGCGCTTTGGCCGGGATATGGAAGCACAATAAGATGCCAGCTTTTTACTTACTTGTTTTTTACTCTCTGGGTATATATTCTTGAAAGAATACGCCGTGGAGAAAACAGGTTTATCTGGATATTTCCTGCCACAATGTTGCTATGGGTAAACCTCCATGGTGGTTTTGTAGCTGGACTTGGTTTACTGGGACTTTATACAGTAGGGGAATTTCTAAACAGAAAAAATCCCGTTAAATATTTAAAAATCATAGCTCTAACCCTGCCTGTTACTCTGATTAACCCTTATGGAATAAAATTCTGGCATTATATGATTGAAGCAATTACCATGCCAAGGCCATATATTACAGAATGGGAGCCGTTAAATCTTTTTGATAAGCCGGGAGACTGGATCGGATTTAAGATTTTACTTGTTATGACAATACTTAGTTTTGGTTATAAATTAATATCAAAAACTAAAAAGCTGGATTGGACAGAAATAACACTGGTTGTTGTAACCCTAATACTCTCCATCAGGCAAGAAAGACAGGCCATATTCTTTGTTATTATAGCGGCTATCTTTACTTATCAACACTTTTATTCGGCAATTAATTCCTTATTTGGAGAATATTTAGGTAAATTCAGAAATATATTTTCTGAAAAACAATTTGAATTAATCAATTTTGCCAGAGAATACACCGTATATATGGTTATTCTGTTATTAAGCATAGCAAACTGTATTAAAATATCTCATCTAACTGTAGTTAAGCCTGCTGATTATCCTGTGGCTGCTATTGAATTTATTAAAATTAACAATTTAAAAGGCAATTTGCTTGTGCCTTTTAATTGGGGGAGTTATGCACTATGGAAACTTCACCCTCAATGTCTTGTTTCATTAGATGGGCGATATGAGGAAGTCTACACAAATGAGATATATCTCGATGTTTCTAATTTTTTCTTTGGATATGATAAGCCTCAAAAAGTCTTGAACAAATATCATACCGATATTATTCTTGCTGAAAATAATTCTAAAGCTTATAATAGCCTGAAAAGCTTAAAAGACTGGAAAATTATTTATGAAGATAAATATGCAGCAGTGCTTATTCCTTCATCAGATAATCACAATAAGTGGATATTGCCCGATAAAGGTATTGAATACTCCCGAACTAAATATTTAAGTAATATTAATTCTTTATTTCAATATAGCGATACGCAATAATTTACTGTTACCAAAGTGTAATTGGAATAAGCATTAAAATATTTTTGCGCTATACTTGTTAATGTTCAAATATGTACCGGATATAATAAATAATTATGAAAAGAAAACCAATAGTAGCTATTGTCGGAAGACCTAATGTAGGGAAATCTACGTTTGTAAACAGATTACTCGGTTCCAGAGAATCAATAGTAGATGATATGCCGGGAGTAACCAGAGACAGGCTATATTTTAATGTGGAATGGGCAGGCAAAGATTTTACCGTCATAGACACAGGCGGCATTGTACCTGGTGTGGAAGACGAAATTATGATGTCTATTTATACACAGGTAGAAATAGCAACAGAAGAGGCCGATGTTATTATTTTTATGGTTGATGGCAAAGAAGGTCTTAATCCTGTCGATATTGATGTTGCAAATTTACTAAGAAAAAGTGAAAAGCCGATATTTTTAACAGTAAATAAAATAGATGTTCCTGAAAAGACCTCTCTTATAGCTGATTTTTATGCTCTAGGTATTGGAGATCCTTATCCTGTTTCATCCATGCATGGTACAGGAGGAGTAGGTGATTTACTGGATGATATTGTCAAAGCTATACCTGATTTTGTCTCAGATGAAGAAACAAAACCGGTACATCTGGCAATAGTTGGCAGGCCAAATGCCGGGAAATCTTCTCTTGTTAACTCATTATTAGGAGAAGAAAGAGTTATCGTAAGTGAAGTAGCAGGTACTACCAGAGATGCCATTAATACAAACTTATGCGTTGATGGTAACTGTTATACACTTGTAGATACAGCTGGAATCAGAAGAAAAGCCAGAGTTGAATATGGAATAGAGAAATTTTCAGTAGCAAGATCAATAAAAGCCATAAGAGAGTCCGATGTAACCCTCCTAATAATTGATGCTACAGAGGGAATAACCGACCAAGACAAAAAAATAGGCGAAATAAGTAACGATGCAGGACGAGGCATTGTCATTGTAGTTAATAAATGGGATTTAATCGAAGATAAACATTCAACTACAATCAATGAATTCACAAAAACAATCAGAAGTGAAGCTCCTCACCTTAGCTTTGCGCCAATAATATTTATAAGTGCTCTAACTAAACAGAGAATAACTAAAATATTCCCTGCAGTATTAGAAGCATATGAATATTCACATAAAAAAATAACTACCAGCTTGCTCAATAAAGTTATTCTGGAAGCATTTGCTCTAAACCCTCCAACTTCAAAGCAGGGCAAAAGAGTAAAAGCATTTTATTCTACACAAGTTGGAGTACAAGCGCCTACATTTGTAGTTTTTGTAAACGATACAAAGCTTATGTCAGATAGCTACCTAAGATATTTAGAAAATAAATTAAGAGAAGCATTTGGATTTTTTGGAACTCCGATTAAAATAATAGTACGAGAACGATCAGAAAAAACTAAGAGATAAGGTGATAAAATCGGTACACATTAAACTAATTGAGGACTTAAGAATGTGGAGAACCTATCTAGTAAATAAATAATGGATGTCATTGCGAACCATCAAATGTTAATACCCATTAAATTCGTTCATGTGAAGAAATCTCAAAGTATTAATCTTTGTATTTTCAAATAGGTTCTGAACATATAAACTAGTAAGGAGAAGTAGGGCTCTTATGGATTATCAATATTATTCATTCCTTGTGGCTATAGTCATTCTAGCTTACCTTATAGGATCAATCCCAACAGGATATATACTTGTAAAACTCGTTAAAGGAATAGATATAAGACAGGTTGGGAGTGGCAGTATCGGTGCAACTAATGTCAAAAGAGTACTAGGCAGATGGGCTTTTATTCTTGTAATGTTTATTGATGCATTAAAGGGATACCTTCCTGTTATAGCAGCGCAAAATCTTCAATTTCAACTTGATATTTTTCCTGAATATAATATTTTACCAATATTTGTAGCTGTAGCAGTAATCGTTGGACACAGCAGATCAATATTTCTGGGATTTACAGGTGGAAAGTCAGTGGCATCAGGAGTTGGAACCATATTTGGATTAAGCGCTCCTGTAGGATTAATAACTGTTTTAACCTGGGTTGCTGTAACATACATCACAAAATATGTTTCTGTAGGCTCAATTGTTGCTGTACTGGCCACTCCGATATGGATGTATGTTTTTCATAAACCTGTCAGTTATATTGTTTACTGTCTGATAGGTGGATTGTACATAGCATTATACCTGCATAGAGAGAATATTAAACGATTAATCGCAGGTAATGAGAATAAAATAAGGGAATAAGATAAATGAAGTTAACTGTTTTAGGTGCAGGAAGCTGGGGATTGACTTTAACCTGGTTATTAAATAACAATTTTGATGAGATAACCCTCTGGTCAAGAGAAGAAGACTTGTCAGAAGAGCTGGTAAAGACAAAATCAACCACAAAACCATTTGCTGTAAGCCTTGATAATAAAGTAGAAATAACCTCTGATCTCACTTCTGCTATTGATGGGGCTGATATTATTCTTATGGTTGTTGCTACTTCAGGTATAAGACCTGTATGTAAACGTCTTAAAGAAGCAGGGTTAAAAGATAATCAGATTCTGGTAAATACCTCTAAAGGTCTCGAACTCCCGGGCTTATATACAATGAGCGAAGTAATTGAGCAGGAATTGCCTGATTGTAAATTTGCAGTGCTATCAGGGCCAACCCTTGCAAAAGAAGTACTGGACGGCCTGCCGACTGCTGCTTCCATAGCCTCCAAAGACGAAGAAACAGCTAACTTTGCACAGAAACATCTAAATGTAGCAAACAAGTTCAGACTTTATACAAATTCCGACGTAATTGGAGTGGAACTTGGAGGAAGTCTTAAAAACGTTATTGCTATTGCATCAGGATTTGTAGATGCAATGAAACTTGGAAATAATGCCAGAGGTGCGTTATTAACAAGAGGGCTTGCTGAGATGGTCAGGATTAGTGTTGCATTAGGGGCAAATCCAAGTACTTTGTACGGATTATCAGGAATTGGTGATTTAATTGCTACTTGCTCCAGCCCGTTAAGTAGAAATTATCAGGTTGGATATAAATTAGGACAGGGCAAAAAGTTGAATGATATTCTTAATGAACTGGGCTCCGTTGCAGAAGGTGTAAAAACCACAAAAGCCGTATGCGAGCTCTCTAAAAAATTAAATATTGAAACACCTGTTTCAGAGATTATTTATGAAGCTGTTTATACTGACATCTCTCCTCAGGAAGTAGTCACAAAACTTATGACCCGTCAGTTAAAGAGTGAAGATTCTTATCAGTTCTTGACTGACTAGAGAAAATTAATATGAAAAAAGTAATATTAAATCTAAATAATGATATGCAAAAATTTCTCTTTAATGATGTGTTCAATTCCATTTCACAGAAATTACAATGCCCTGTTGAGAATTGCAATGGCTATATTTCACCGCTTATAAATCCTCGATTTAAGGGAGCAGCTTCTGTCTGTAATAAATGCAAAAGAGCTATTGTTTTACGAGAAACTAAATGCTAATCCTGAAACCTATAGTAAGACATGTTAATTTTTTCTTAAAAAGAGTAAATTAAACCTTGTTTTATGTTTTTATATAATTAGGGGTGTAATACTCCATATAAACGTAGAATTTTTACCAAATAGCCTGTAAAATTAAGATAGTTAGAGAGTACATCCAAATGGAAAAAGATAAAAATAATAAAAATAATAATATTCTAACCCTTAATTTTAAGTCTGGTATAAACAACCAGACGATTGCGCCTGCAAAAATAAGTAATAATCAAAGTAATCCTATATATAAAAACTTATTTAAGTTTATTCATACTGATTTAAAAAATAATAAAGCAGATAAATCCTTGTTAAGGTTTAATCCTAAGGATTTATTCTAGTTAACTAAATTATTTAGCAAATTTTTTAAAATTGGAGCCATTTGGCTCTAATTTGTGGCCATTTGGCTACACAAATCTATGATATACTTAATAAAAATAGCTACACAATCCTAAAGCATTAATCAAAAAAGTAGGGTGGGGATCTGCAATAATTTATGATTATATACTATGATTTATTTACTTCCCCACCAGCATGAATCAAAAAATCTAAATATCAAAATCTCTAAAATTATTATGCATACTACAAAATCGGCAAAATTAAAAAGGCGCAAAAAGGGAGCAAATGGGATACAAAATTCATAAATATATTCTCTATTAGGAATGATTATTAACTTGAAAATGTGGCTTAGCCACAAAGAATTTTAAAGAGTATCAAGTCAAAGAAGGTAAATATCCCCATGAAAATCTTATTTCTTCACCGCAATTTCCCGGCACAGTTTAAGCATTTGATAGCCCATTATACGCAAGATCCTAATAATCAGATTGCTTTTATAACCGGTAGAAAAGAAGGCAATATTTCTGGAGTAACAAAGCTTGTTTACGAGCTGGCAAGGCAAGTTCCGGATAATGCTCATCGTTATTTAAGATTTTTCGAAGAGTCGATTATTCACGGGCAGTCTTGCGCTCAAAAAGCCTTATCGCTAAAAAATCAGGGCTTTATTCCTGATATTATCTTCGGCCATTCCTGGGGCAGCACCTTATTTATGAAAGATATTTTCCCTGATACGCCTCTTTTAACTTATTTTGAATGGTTTTATAGAGCTTATGGTTCAGATGTCGATTTTGAAAAGCAGGGCCCATTACCGGTGAATTTAGAAGCTTTAATGAGAGTTAAAAACTCACATATATTGATAGATTTATATAGCTGTGATCATGGATTATCTCCAACGCAGTGGCAGTTGAGCCAGTTTCCTCCTGAATATCATAATAAGATCAGCGTTATTCATGACGGGATAAATACAGATATACTAAAGCCTGATCCTGATGCAAAGCTGGTTATTCCTCATCTTAATCTGGATTTATCAGAGGTAGATGAAATTATAACTTACGTATCAAGAGGATTAGAGCCTTATCGTGGATTTCATAAGTTTATGGAAGCTGTTCCTCTTATTCTGGAAAAAAGGCCAAAAGCTCATATAGTAATTGTCGGTGAAGACCGCGTATATTATGGAAGTACTTTACCTGATAACAAAACATATAAGCAGGAAATGACTGAGAAAATATCATTTGACACTTCCAGGGTGCATTTCACAGGACGACTTCCTTATGATTTATACTTAAAAGTGTTACAGGTATCATCAGCACATATATACCTGACATACCCGTTTGTCCTATCATGGTCAGTAATGGAAGCTATGTCAGCAGGATGTCTGGTAATCGGGTCAAACACTCCTCCTGTTAGAGAAGTAATTACAGATGGAGAAAATGGTTTATTAGCAGATTTTTTCTCCCCTCAGGAAATTGCAGAGCGTGTTGATGAAGTTTTAAATCATCCAGACAAGATGCAGAAAATCAGAAATAATGCCAGGGAATCAATTATAGAAAAATATGACATTAAAAAACTATTACCAAAACAGCTTGAGCTGATTAATAGCCTGATAGAAGTGTCAAAAGCGAATATTAAAAGTCATTCTCATATCTAATAGGCATGCTTGTTGATCGTAATAAAACAAATATGCTATATTTAATTGTGCCTCAATTGATTCATATCTGTAAATAGCCAAATATTACATTATTGCTAAATATAAAGTTCTTACTTGACGAATTAAATTGAGCTTAGTATGATTAATCTGGAACTGGCTCATCTAGATATAAACAGAGACATAATCTAATTAGAGCTAGGAAAAATAAAATTAAATAACATGCCGAGATAGCTCAGTTGGTAGAGCAAGGGACTGAAAATCCCTGTGTCCACAGTTCAATTCTGTGTCTCGGCATTTTTTATTGGCAAGGGTTTCGCCGTTTTTGAGTTTTGGGATTTTTGAGGTTTGCTCCCTTATTTCTGAGCCCCCCTGCATTTTAGAAAAACCTGAAGATATACACCATATATAAGAAAAACGGGACTGGTTTTAGAAAATGATTATAAAAACAAAAGTAAAATTTGCATAATAAAAACCCCGCCTTAACGGGATTAAAAATAGTTATAATAATACATTTTCCAATTATTGCACCAAAAGTATTGCTGCTCTTACAGATTCTTTCTTAGCATGTGCATATTTCTGGGTTACATTTAGCGAACTGTGCCCTAATAACTCTCTAATAATTCCGAGATTAACATTTTTATCCATTAATTTTGTCGCAAAGCTGTGTCTTAGATCATGTATTCTGAAATCCAAGTCGATTTCAGCACGTTTTTTGAGTGTTATCCATGCTTTTCTTACATTATTATATGGTTTCAGTGTTTTAGGGTTAAAGAAAACATATTCAATTCCCACTATTCGTTTCTTGTGTAACTCCTTAAAAAGCTCAATAAGAACAGGTGTCATTGGAATAGTTCTTTTCTTTTTAGATTTGGTCATGGTCTTGGTAAGGGTAATATATTCATTTCTAAGGTCCATATTTTCTTTCCATCGTAATTGCCTCAATTCTCCAAATCTTATGCCAGTGTGCATTAAGGTTATGATAATACTCTTCATATAATAATATTCTTCAGTAATAGCTTCTATGAGTCTTTCTTCCTCTTCTTCTGTTAAATAGCGAATAATTTCATCGCTTTCGGTACACCTTTTAACCTTTTTATTTATAGCAGGATTCCTGCTTATGTATTCTTTTTCAACAGCATAAGCAAATATTTTGCTTAAAATAGCCAAATCCCTGTTTATAGTTGCTCCACTACGAAGAGCTGCTTTATTACCTGGCAGACAAGTTGTTTAATGGTGAAATAAATGAACCTGGTGCAGGAAGGTTAAATTCACCAAGTACAAAAATGAATTTGAGTAGAATATTTAAGCAGCATGAGCAATTATCAGATATCAACTTTTTAACAAAGCCTTTTAGTCTCTCTGATAATCCTATAAAGATCTCTGACAGTGTTTATTTACTCCCGCAATATCTGTTTTTATTCCTGAAATATCAGGTAAATAAGCCTGGGTTAATGAACAATATAAAAAACAATCCAGCAGTTAAGAATGTTAGGATATCCATACCTGACATTACCAAACAGTATCATATTATCAGCAAGTTAAATACCATTATTAAAAAAATAGAGACAGAGAAAGCCCTTTTATATAAATTTTCAGTCATTTATGACGCAATTTCAAAAAACTCTAAAACAGGGTAAAGACCTGTTATTATTGCAAATCAAGCATTTTTAAGAATACCTGAAACCCAGTAAACCTCTCAAACAAAATTTGGCTCCAGCCCATGAACCCCTTATAAGTGCATAAGATATAGTACTTGGAAGCACTTCAGCAACTTTATTTCATCCCCTCATTAATATTTTGCCTGATATAAAGCTTTGACAAAATCTACCATTATATAAACAGTGCTTACAGGATTTATCTTAAATTATTAAAGATTATCATAAGAGGATTCTCTTTTCTCTTATTTATACGTTCTTCATTCCCCTATAAAAAGCAGATAAGTATGTTTTAACTCAATCTTTTCCTTCAAGGCGATCAGACCAATTTAGACAGCTTTCAAGAAATTTAATGTCAGCCTAATACGCTGGATCGAAGGATTCTATCCATCATTTCTTCAGCCCGTTTTACAGATCGAGGAATAGTACTTTTTTTAATATCCTCTTGATCTTCCTATCAGATTCTATAAAACCTTTCACTCATAATTAACTCCATTTAGATTACTATTTTTCATTATAACTATAGAGCATTGTTTTAAAACACTTCTGAATAATGCTATTCAGGTATTGATATTCTTAAAAAAAAATGTTCTAATCTAATGCAGGTGATAGTGAAGTAAATAAATAACAAAAAAGGAAAGTTGAGCACTTAAAGTATCAGTTTCAGCTATTAAATAACAATAATTCAACATTTAGCAGACTGGAATCACCCATCAAAAGGACCAAATTAGAACTAGAAATCATAAAAGAAACTATACCAAATTGGGACAGAAAAACAGGAGTAGATAAAATGAGTGCAGAGCCAGAATTAGAGCTTTTAGAAGTGTCGCAGGTTGCCGAAATCTTGCACGTATCAGTTAAATGCATTTATAACTTAATACATGCCCGTAAAAAGGGGAAAAAGGGATACCAGAAAATCTGTATTTTAAGGTAGGCAAAAAGCTTTTATTCTTAAAACAGGAGGTATATGCAGCTATACTGGCAAAGACTATAATTTCTTAGCGTCTAAATTTTTATGTCAAGTTTAATGCATTGAAGTGAATCCTAGAAGAGATCTTCATCTATCGAATTTATATTCAAGTCTGGAATAGAGTTACATTATTAAGCTAAAAGGATTGGTTTTTAATAAATATCAGTTTTTTGAACGGATAAACTGTCTTTGGTGTTGTTTGAAGAGTTTAAAAAGTTATATAAAGATAAGACAGGAGAATATTTGTTTACTAACCCAAAAACTGGAAAGCCTTATAATTGCATTAGAAAAGCTTGGATGGCTGTTAAAAGACATACAAAAATCCCTCCTGAGTTTCGTTTCCATGACCTAAGACATCACATAGCCCTTAAGTTAATGGATAATAACGTTAACGTGGCTGCAATAAGAGAGCTATTAGGGCATTTATCATTGGCAGCCACCCAGAAGCACGCTCGTATCGAAGATAATGCCAAGAATGGCGACTAAAATGCTTGCTAAAGGATATTAAATGAATTATTTATATTAAAAATACTAGAATCTTGTTATCATAAATACTGCGCTAAGGCTGTTAACCATCATATGGAATCCATCTTTTATGATAGAAGACCAACTAATTGGCATTCCAACTTTTCTTGGGACTATTATGGTATCACCAGGATCAAGTTTGATTGAGCTAATTCTTTTAGCTTTAACAGATGTTCCATTAGCTTTAACTACATATATATCAGATTTCTTAGCTTCTTTAGTAAATCCGCCTACATTTTCTATATAGTATTTAACGGATTTATTCGGGTAATAGGCCATTGCGGATTGATTATGCACTTCTCCAATAACATTTACATGCTGAGGAATAGACGGGATAAATATTTCATCTCCGTCTTTTATTTCTAAATCATCAGATTCGCTTATCTGATCATCTTTTATATTGATAGCAATTCTGCCTTGAGTTTCAGAATACTTCTTTTCAGAGATTTTGATTAATTCTTCCTGTGCATGTGCAAATTCTTTAGCATCTACTTTGGCAGCTCCTTTATCAAGGGCCTGAAATTGGTTTATTTTTTGAGCTAAATCTTCTCTCATTTTGGTTATAGATTCTTCCTGCATTGCTTGTTGCTGTTTATAAATTGTGGGTCTGGTGAAAACCAAGCCTTTTATGTATGCATCATCGTTTAAGCCACCAGCTGTCTCAATTGCATCGCTTATTTTCATGCCTGGTCTTACTTTGTATACACCAGGGCTTTTTACATAGCCTAAAACTTTTACTGTTCTTAGAGATTCTTTATCTGCTACTGGTCTGAATAAGGCTTTATCTCCTGCTTCCAGTACAAGATTGTACTCATTATTATTTTTTGTAAGTAGATCGTAGAGATAAACTGTTTTTAATTTTTGATTATCTTTATTTTTAGAGGTAACTTCTGCTACAAGATTATTTATATTCACTTTTCTCATATTGCCGACTATTTTTGAGTCAACATAATTAACATCAGAAGGAATTTCAAAATCAACTATGGCAATCAGGTCTTTTAAAGTCATGCCTTCGACGTACGGAATTATGCCAGGATTGCTTATATATCCTGATACTTCAATGTTTTTCATTTGTGTGCTTGCATATACTTTGATTTTATCTTGAGGAGCCAGCTCTGGATCAGTTAAGCCTTTAAAGAAATCTACGAGTGAAACTGGAATAGTAACGATGTCTTTATCTACTCCGTAAACTCTTTCTATAACTGCTTGATATATAAAGGTTTTTGCCAGTAAATCGTCTTGAGATTTTAGTACATCAGATAATTTCATACCTTTTTGGTACTGAAAACTTCCAGGATGTTTAATGTTACCTTCAATTGATACTACGTTTTCGGAGAAATTGTAAGCACTTTTAAACGCTAATACGTCTCCATCGTTAGGGAAAATTGTGCTTAACTCAGCTGCATTAATATCTTTGGTAATTTTTTGATTGTTAGATTTGTCAAAACCTTCTAATTGAACATTTGCTGCATTTATAGATGGAAGTAACCCGCCTGCCATAGTAATTAATGATTGCAGGCTTTCTCCATTTTTAAATTCATAGATTGCAGGTTTCTTTACGCCTTCTGATAATGCTATTACTTTACCAATAGGCTTAACTAAAATTACATCGCCTTCTTTTAGGCTGATATTTTTTTGTTGCCCTCTAATCAATAGATCATAAAGATCCATAGTTAGTTTGCTTTTGTTTGCGCCATTTATATAGACTATCTCTCTTAAAGAACCTTCTTTTTGCACGCCACCAGCTTGATTAAGTGCATCCAGGAAGGAGGAAGAAGAATTTAGATTGACAACACCTGGCTGTTTAACATTTCCCATTACCATTATAGGGAAATTTCCCGGCTCATATACGGAAACTTTAACTTTAAAACCGCTAAATTTACTGGTAAGCATAGAATAAATCTGCTGCTCAATACTGGCTACTGTAGTATCTTTTGCAGGGATAAGGCCAACACCTGGGATAAAGAGATTTCCTTCTTTGTCTACAGTAACATCAATCGAGGGCTGGATTACGCTATTTCCTGCTATTGACAGAATATCTATTGTATCACCCCAGAAATATACGTTAACTCTATCACCTATTCTTAATTTGTAATTAACTGGAACACTGCTTATTGAGGCAGAACTTCCGCTATTTTCAAATATTTCATACCCAAATTGTTTTATTACTTGAGAATTAAGATCCTGATTAAATAATTTTTCTATAGTACTAAGTTTTGGCTGTGCTTGTTGTAATTGATTTTGCTGTTGTAGCTGACTTTTTGTTTCTGTATTTTTATTAGATAAGTCAGATTGATAATTATACTGTCTGCTGTCAATCACTTCATAATTGGTATTTCCCATTTGAGCAAAGCTTGTTGAAGTTGCAAAAAATTGAATTAATAATAACCAAACTAAAACTTTATTTAATCTTTTCATACTGTTCCTATTCTCATACTTGCCAAGTCTAATAAAACTTAATAAACAATATAAACCCTGCATAAAAATTAATCAAATGTGTAAAAAGTATAAATTTTAGCTGAGACCAAAGTATTCAAACAGAAATGTTAGTTGATTTTATAGGAATTCTGCTCAGTAAAATGGATAAAAAGAGCAGAATTTTCATGATCAAATTTGTCTAATTTTTTGATTCGTTTTACTTTTATAAAACTTAACCTTTGATTATTCTTTAGGGTTATTTGTATCGGATAATTTGGACTGAATAACACCACACACATTTGCCTGTATATCAGCAATATCAGGAGTACCCTTACTTAATAATAAGTCGAAAACCAATTCTTTAGCGAGGCTGGTTCCTATTGCAGTTTTAACAGGCGCTTTAGTTATTCGAGCAATAGCATAGTTTAATGTATGATGTATAACTTTATCTTCCTGACCACCATATACAGATAAAGTACACATACTCATACCTGTACTGATTGAAGCTGGTACTAGTTTGATAATTCCTTTTCGTGTTGCAATTTCATTTAAAGGTATTTCAGTATGCTCAAGAATAAGAATATCAAAGTCTCCTCTTTGTATGATTTTAGGAGGCTTTTCCCTATCAAACTTTATTGGTTCAAGATTTTTTAAATCAATATTTTGCTCATAAATGATCTCTGTTTTTTTTGCATTAAGCTGAATTGTCTCAAAAGCCTGTACTGTATCTGTAAATAACAGCATTGATATTAACAAGAATATAATTGCCACTATATTACTTTTAATCATAACTCCTCTTTCTCTTCAGAACACTCAAAAAACGCCAGCCTTATGGCTAAGCAATTAGTAGTATATTTTGAAGAATAAAGGATTTATATTTTGTTTTTAATCTGACAAAGAGCTAGTTTTTAAAATGGTAAACTGTCTGATAATTAAATAACATTTGTATTAGACAAATAAAGTTTTATCTAATCAAGAGAATTAGGATATTGTGAAAGTAGTAAGATGAATTTATATAAAGTACATACAAGCTTATCCTCTAACGCTTTTATAATTTAAAACTGGGGTATCATACACAATTTGTAATTTAAATATACTTTCCTATAACATTCCTGTAGTGATACAATTCATTTAAAATAAAAAAGCAATAAAATTACATTTAAATAAATTTTATGGAAGAAACATTATGAGTCAGATATATTTAAGCGATTTAGAGATAGTTGATAATAGTTTAAAATCCCTTAATTCAACAAAAAGATGTTATTTAATAGTTAAAAGAATAGCAGATATTATCTTTTCAAGTATCATACTAATATTAACATCGCCTATTTTAGCGTTTTTGACTTTATGCATAAGATTAGAATCCAAAGGACCTGTTTTGTTTACACAAAAAAGGGTTGGAAAAGACGGCAAAATAATTGAGCTTTATAAATTAAGAACTATGTATACAGAAGTGAAAGATTCAGGTGGCGGAATAAACACTGTCGATAACGATCCAAGAATTACAAAAATAGGTAAAATGATAAGAAGCTGTTCTTTAGATGAATTCCCGCAGTTTATTAATATTTTAAAAGGTGAAATGAGCTATATTGGGCCAAGACCTATTTCTCTAGATGAACATAATTTTGTTTTAAAATGCCTCGAAAATGAAAATGAACCTATACCTCAGGGTTTAATTCATATGGTGCAACCTGGGATAACTGGATGGGCATTGTTGCATGGCAGGGAAAAAATTTCTTATGAGGATAGATTTAGATTAAATGCCGAATATGAGAATAATTTCTCTTTATGGTTTGACTTAAAGATTTTCTTTCTCACGTTTAAAAAATATTTTTTCACCAATTTTATGGTGTTCATTTTATTCTTAGCGACTTTGCTGGTATTTATATCTGTTATTTTGAAATAAGTTCAGATTATTTTAAGAAGATTTTAGCTCCTGAATCAAACTGTTTCATTTTATTTCTGGCATCTTCAACAAGTTTTAAAGCCTTTTTTGCTTTATCATCATTTGGATTAACCGATAAGGATTTATTTAAATAGTAAGCAGAACGCTCGTAGTCACCTTTGAATTTATATACAAGACCGAGTCTGTAGGAAATTTTACTTGATTTAGGGCTTAATAAAAGGGCTTTTTTATAACTATCTATAGCCAGATCGTATTCTCCTTGTTTAGAATAGGCGTTTCCTAAATTATAATAAGTTTTTGCATAATTTGGATTAATAGACAAGGATTTATTTAAGTGCTTTAAAGCCTGATCATATTTCTTATTCTTAATATATGCACTTCCTATAGCAGTATGCGCTTTGAAGTTATCTGGATTAAGATCAATAGCTTTTTTATAATTACGTATAGCCTGGTCATATTCAGCTTTTTTAGAATAAACAGCTCCTAAACTACAATAAATACTCTCATCGTCAGGAGTTATTTTTGCTGCTTTTTTGTAGTTTTCTATGGCTAAATCAAATTCACCATTTCTTGAATGGTTTAATGCTTTATTTATGAGATCTTTTGGGTCTGACATTGATTATTCTCCTATTCTGATTATAACCCGATAAAGATTAATAAATTAAGGCATTATTACTACAACAAAACAAATTGGCTTATAATTGAGTTTAACGGTACAATTCTGTTTATATACAGGATTATTAATGAATATCGAAACTTTAAGAATAAATTATGAATTGTAGAATCTGTAATAATCAAACTATAACAATATATGACAGGCAATTTGATATCAATTACTATAATTGCATCAATTGTGACTATATTTTTATTGACCCAGAAAGCATAGTATCCAAAGAAGAAGAACTGAGGATATACCAACTGCATCATAATTCGCTGGAAAATACTGGTTATGTGAATATGTTCAAGGATTTTGCAGATAAGGCTATTATGCCTTATAAATCCAGCACAAAATCCATATTAGATTTTGGATCGGGACCAAGTCCTGTGTTAGCTCATTTGTTAAGAGAAGAAGGCTTTGAAGTAGATATATATGATCCTTACTTCGCTCCTGAAAAAGTCTATGAAAATAAAGTGTATGACTTAATTACCTCAACAGAAGTAATTGAACATTTAAGCAACCCTGTAGAAACATTTAAAATCTTATATAAACATCTAAACCCAAGTGGAATCATTTCTATAATGACGCTATATCACCCACAGGATAATGAAAAGTTTCAAAGCTGGTGGTACAGAAGAGATGAAACGCATATATCTTTTTATACTCACAATACAATGAAACATTTGGCAAAAATCTTTAACATGGAAATATTACTTTTAGATTCAAAAAACCTGTGTGTACTACAAAAAAGACCTATATAGATATATCTTGTTCTATAAGTTTCAGTAATCTGGATTGTTTAATCATAAAACTAATCAAGTATGATTTTAAAACCTATTATTTGCTATGTAGTCTTGTAAAACTGAATTTTTAAAATAAGCTGTAAAATATGTCAGACCTCTATTAAGGGAACAGGAAATTCCAAAATAGAAGTTTACTAGATGGGGTTATATGATGCAATACCCTCCTTATAGCTTATACACAGCCATTAAGGCAACTAAAAAGTTAATATGTAAATATGAAGAGTTAATCTACTATCTGGCAGATGAGTTCTTTAATAAGGGTATCTATAATCCTGACATGCCAAGTGAGGTTAATTCACAGCGAATTAAGATTAATTTAAGTTAGGATATTTAAGCAGCATGAGCAATTATCAAATATCAACTTTTTAACAAAGCCGTTTAGTCTCTCTGATAATCCAATTAAAATCTCTGATAGTGTTTACTTACTTCCACAGTATCTGTTTTTATTCCTGAAATATCAGGTAAGTAAGCCTGGTTTAATTAATAATCTAAAAAACAATCCAGCCAATAAAAACGTCAGAATTCCTATTCCTGACGTTACTCAACAATACTTCATTATTAATAGATTAAATACAATTATTCACAAAATAGAGACAGAGAAAGCTCTTTTATATAAATTTCAGTCATTTATGACGCATTTTCAAAAAACTCTAAAACAGGGTAAAGACCTGTTATTATTGCAGAACATGCGTTTCTGAAAATGCCTCAAACTCAATAGGCTCAGGTTTTCAAACCTATTTCGCCCATGTGGGCGTTATTCCTGACTCTTAGGAGTATGCACGTAAAACCCTCAACAATTCTATACTTTCCTCCCTCATTTATAATTTGACAGATATAAAGTTGTTAAGGAAATCTATTCGTAAATAAGAAATATTTGCAGGATTTATCAATTAAGCTATTAAAAATGATTATCTTCAGGATTCCTTTCTCTATTATTTATCTTGTTTTCTTGCTCCTTGAGCTGCTTTAACGGCTTAAAATTCTTGAAATGCTTTTTACTCTCTAGATATTCATAAAAATCTAACAGCCAAGCCGTGTATTCCTGGTCTTCTTTATTGTCGCTCAATATCATACTCCTATCACATTTAACTATTTTGTAGGCACCGTTCAAGAAACTTAACGTCAGTTTGGTTTGTTAAGTCATATAATTCAACCCAAGTCTCCACCATCGGGAAAATATTGCTCAAATGAGCTATCATATCTTCTGCTTCTTCCTTCGAGCGTGGCGTATTACTTTTCTTTATGTTGTCTGCGTCTTTCCAACATATACAATAGAACTCTTTATTCATAATTAACTCCTTTAATGCAATATTTATATTATACCCAGATTAAACTGCACTAAAACATTATTAAATAATGATACATAGACATTGCATTTTTAAAATATCAATGCTCTAATGTAATGCAGCTTAAAATAGGAGTTAAATGAATAATGAAAAAGGAACAAATAGAGCAGTTAAATCATCAGATACAGTTATTATGTAACAATAATTCAAGCTTTAGTGTGCTTGAATCACATATCGATAGAACTAAAGCAGAGCTAGAAGTCATTAAAGGAACTCTACCAAAGCTAGAACAAGAGTTAACTTATTCTAAACGTGCTATTGAAGTTATCAAACAGGGTTATGAATCTGTCCATGAAAATTTAGAAGATATTATAACTAGCTAGTCATAAGCTCCATGCCGTTTAAAATACGATAAATATCATCAAAAGCTTCTTTTTTACCATGCCTGGCATCTATGATCTTTGCAAAGAGTTCTCTCATCTTAGGGTTAGTAGTAGCTTCATCAATTATTCTCTTAATTTCGTCATCATTAAGATTAAATCTTTCCTTAATTACTTGGTAAATCTCCTCTTTCTCCTCTTGAGACTTATCAATATATATTTCCCCCTTACCTGATATTAGATAATTATAATTTACCCCCAGATGATCATGAAGAAGGGCTAGATATTCTACTGAGACTTTTCTTTGCCCTAATTCGTAATTACTTATTGTCTTTGTAGGAGCATTAATGATTTCAGATAGCTTTGCTATCGATAATCTCTTTGCCTGTCTTGCTTTTCTAAGTCTTTCTTTAATATCCATACTTCCTCTTAATGGGACCAATTCATGTATTTGTATATTGACAATAGGACCAAATGAGCTAACATGATAAAAGTTTTAAGTAACAAAAATTAGTTAAACATTTAACTTAAACTGTAGCATAAAGCTTGGTAATTGTCGAATATGGACGAAAAAACTTTTCAAATAAAATTAAAGCTATTAGAAAAAGGTTATACCCAAAGAGACATATCTAAATGTTTAGGTATTTCTGATGGGGCAATTTCCCTGCTCGTTAATAGGAAAAGTAAGTCAAAAAGATTTGATAAATGGGTGAAAAAGCATTTGGGAATTGATCTTTAGGAATATATAGAAAGGGTTGTATATTATGTTTAGTGACACAATTAACTGTTTTTATTGTGGTGGGGAAATAAGCGTAGGGGCACAAAAATGTAAACACTGCGGGGAGTGGCTGAATAAGGATATTTTTAGTAACCAAAAGCAATCAAGCAGCTCCACTGTTAAGTCTTCTTCAGTATCAGAATTGCAGCAGTTTAGAGACGAGTTCAAGGGAAATACTCTTTTAATGATTGGGTTATTTCTTGTGGCTGGGTATATATACGTTTTCTTTTGGTTTGGGGAACGTTATAGAGCTTTAAACAAGCTGGTATCAAAAATAGATCCTAATCATAAGGTTGATCTTCTTACACCCAATATAATGATACCAGCTACTATAGCCGTGAATGTTATGGTCACCCTGCAAGGCATAAATAATTTATATTCTGGAACTGAACTAGGGTCTTTAATCTAAAGAATTCCCCG
>AMFJ01000652.1_pt1 | contig 19845 bp, 21 predicted proteins | sample 427208 | NCBI WGS metagenome assembly AMFJ01 (sample SAMN02954298, study PRJNA114691) | groundwater metagenome | biome: aquatic; feature: subsurface aquifer; material: sediment; isolation source: subsurface aquifer sediment | place: USA: Rifle, CO | collected 2008-08 | reverse complement strand
CATAGTTTAGAATATTGAAAAATTTGAATATTTAAAAGCCTATTTTTTTTAGCTTGAGGTATTTTTTGAATTATGGCCATAAGAAATGCTCTAAAACAAAAAAAATGAAATATTTTCTGAAAAATAGCAAAGAGATTGTGACTTATTGCATGAATATTATATCTTAGGAATATGTCTTCGAAAAAGGAATATGAAGGGAAAAAATGAATGCTCGAAAACTATAAAAATGACTTTATGAATTTATTCAACAGGGGCAGACAAAGCAAGTTCAAAAACATAAAAAATGATATAAAGAATTTAGAAAAAGATTTGAAAGACGAATTTTATTTTTTGAAGGATAAGATTAAAAAATAAAATCTTCGACCCTGAAAAAAGGCATCAAATAGTATCAATAAATTTTGATACTAAAAAATATTTTCAATAAAGCTAAGGACAGCACTATTTTATTATGAACAGGAACATTTTAATCGTGCAATTTGATTCAGCCAAGCGTTTCTAATACAAACTCTAACTATCTGAAGTCCAACTCAATCTACCAAAATTGGGTTTATTGAGCTATAGATTGTTGATATTCTTGCGACGCCTGATTCATAGTTAAGATGTATGAACCAGTTGTGTATCAAATTCAAGAGTTTGTGATAGAAAACGATCATGACAACAAGATTGGTCATGATGATTTTGGTGAGTTTGTTATGTTGTAAGCTGTAACCCAGATTATACACCATCCCCTTAGTTTATAAAATAAAAATCGGGATATATCTGCGAGCTATTGATGTAAAATGAAAAAACATGCGAGGATTGGAAATTTTTGATTGAATAAAAAAATTATTTGATCTCTATTTACAAGAAACAGTATTTATATATAATACCCGACAAACAGTAAAAAAATATGAATAAGAGGTTTTTAAGCTTCTAAAAAACTTAATAATTTAAATTCTTAACTGGGAAAGACCCTAAAATATGGAATTCTTAAAAAAAATCGAAAATTGAAAATATGAATTTGTTATTGATTTGGATATTTTTTCAATGGACATAATATTGAAAGCTTCATATAATTTTCTAGATAAAGGATATTTTTATTTTAAAAAAGAGAATTCATCAGTAATAGTTCAATTTACAAAAAAAGCTCAAATAAAAAACACATCTGAAAAAATCCTTAATGAATTTTCGGACGAGTTACTGAACGTATTTCTAAGGGATAGAATTGAAAAAGAAAATAAATCAATAAGAGAAAATATAGTAAAAAAGGCTTTAATATGATTAAGCTGATTTCAGAATGAAGAAAAGATTTGAGATATAATATTAAATGAATTAAAGAAAGATTCAAAAATAAATATTGATGATGAAGAAATTTCTAAAATTTTATCAAGCATTAAAGATGAGCTATGAAATTAAAATACAATATTTGAAAAGAAATATATGATGAAAAAAATATAAAAAAAATATTAAAAGTTTTTTCTTTATTTAATATAATATTTGATGATTGAATTTTGGAGATTGAATGAAATTCAAAAAAAGAGATTGATGAAATATTTAATGAATTTTTGAATTATTATATTTACAACTATTGCAACAAATAATGATAGATAAAAAAGAAAAATTAGAAAAATTATCAAAAAAACTTTGAAATTTTTATTTCAAAAAAATAAAAAAGAGTCTTTATGTAATAACAAATGACTACGGAAGATATTTGTTATTGAATGAAAAAGAATTCTCTAATTTTTTAGACTTAAAATTCACTAAAAAAATAGAAAAAGATCTTGAAAAGAATTATTTTTTCAAAAAAAATAATTTTAATGAAGCTGTAGATTTGTACCGAAAAAAATATGACTTTTTAAACTATTGAACAAAAAGGCACATAGTTGTTTTAACGCTAAGATGTAATCATAACTGTTTATATTGTCATGCATCAAGCAATTCTGAAACAAATAAAGATACGGATATGAATCTAGATACTGCAAAAAATGTTTTAAATACTATTATAAATTCCCCTTCTAATGAAATTACCATTGAATTTCAATGATGAGAACCGCTTTTAAACTGGGAAATCCTAAAATTTTTTATTATTGAATGAATAAAAAAATCCAAAGAAAAAAATAAAAAATTATTTTTTTCTTTGGTGTCGAATTTTAGCATGATGGATGATGAAAAGCTTGATTTCCTTATAGGTAACAATGTATCGTTTTCAACCTCTCTTGATTGACCTGAATTTTTACATAACAAAAACAGAATTTTCACAAAATGAAATTCATTTTCGAAAACAGTATTTTGGATTAAAAAAATCAATGAATTATATTTGGATAAATGAATTAAAAAAAGAGTATTCGCTATTCTTACATTAACAAAAGAATCATTAAAGTATTACAAAGAAATTGTAGATGCCTATATTGAAATTGGATTAGATAGTATTTTTGTAAAAAGTATAAATCCCTATTGAAATGCTAAAAGTAAACTATTTTATAGTTCGAATGAATTTTGAAAATTTTACAAAAATATTTTAAATTATATAATAAGCTTAAATGAAAAAGGTATTAAAATAAAAGAAAATATGACTTATATTTATCTAAATAAAATATTTAGAGACTATGATCCCTGATATTTAGATGAAAGAAGTCCGTGTTGAGCCTGTATTTGACAGCTTGCATATAATTATAATTGAAGGATATATTCTTGTGACGAATGAAGAATGCTTTCAAAAATGTGATATGAGGATTTCTTTGTAGCAGACACAAATGATTGAAAAGATACTTTTGAAAAAATAGTGAATTCACCGACAACAAAAATCATGATTCAAGCGTCAACTATTGATTGACTGCCTTGATATAAAGACGATGCCTATAAGCCTTACACTTGAACTTGTCCTATATACAATTTTATAAAGACATGAAATATTTACCCCAACTACAGCAAAGATGAGAGAAGAAAAATATCAAATATTATTCTTGATTACATATTTATTAATATGAAAAATAAAAAGAAAAATGAAATACTTAGGTCGTGGCTAAATTAATTTTAATTTTTAATATAAAATGCTTATATGAAGATAAAAGGCAATATATTTCCTGAAATAAAAAAGGAAATAAGAGGTTTTCTAATGGATGAGAGCTGAAAAATAACAAAGCAGGATTCATTAAAACTTGCTTTTTTAGCTGTTGTCTTGTCAGTTTGATTATGAAACGAAACAAACGCTTTGAATACGAGATGTGTTCATTCTAGTTCATGTAGTTGTGGTTGATCTTGTTAATATAATTTATAAAATATGAATAAAAATTTCAAATATATTTCGTTAATATTAATATTAATTATCATAGTATGATTGATATTTCTTTTCTTGAATACAAAAAAAGAAGGGTATAGTTTCAGTGTAAATAGTAAAAGTTGAACTTTATCATCAGAAGCTATTTATGCTAGAATTATTGGAGATATTGAAATATGCGAAAAAATAACCGATGAAAACCAAAAGAAATTTTGTATTGAAAATGTAAAAGATAGAGAAATCATGGCAAAAGCGAATTTCAAAGATAGCAAAGAAGTTTGTAATAGTATGAATGAAAGTAAAAAAAGAAATTATTGTATTTCTTTTATGAAAACAGAAAATATCAGATCTAAGGCAGTGAACACAAATAATGAGGATGATTGTAAAAAAATTAGTAATCCACTTATAAAACAAAGATGTTTACTATTGGTTAAAACCAATGAAATAAGGAAAAAGGCAATATTGAATGATGATATCAATTTTTGTAAAGAAGGTAAAGATAGCGATGAAATAACTTTATGTGAGTGAATATACTACTACTTTAAAAATACAGTCAAAAATAAAGATAAGGAAGGTTGTAATGAACTTCTTTTAGATGAAGTAAGAAATCTATGCTTAAAAAATATAAATAATGGCTAGAATCATAAGTAGAAAGTACACTTGTCAAATCCAGCTTTGGCAAGATTGTAATCTTAATTGTTCGCATTGTTGGAGAGATGCTAAATATGATAATGTAAAATTGAACACAGATTATTTAGTTAATGATCTTGAAAAATTTATAAGTCATATTATTAAAATAAAAAAAATAGTAAAAAAGTGATTCTTTAGAATTCAGCTTACATGATGAGAGGTTTTTTTATATTTTGATAAAATAAAAAAAATTATACATCTGCTTGATAAATTTCCTGAAATAGAAATCGCATTTCTTACAAACTGAACAATTATAACTGATGAACATATCGAATATTTGAAAAAGTACAAAGATAGGGCTGTCTTTCAAATTAGTATCGATTGATTGGAGAAAGCTCATGAATCTTTCAGATGAAATTGAACATTTAAAAAATCAATTAAAAATATCATTAGACTCTGAGAAGAGTGATTTGTAGTTTGAGCTCAAAGCGTTATCAATTCTGAAAATTATAAGGAAACAGCCAATTTGATAAAGCTATTTTGTGAACTGCCAATAAGATGATTTTCATTTAGGAAAATGCTTGATGTCTGAAGAGCAAAAGATTTTTCTGATGAAAATAAAGAAAATGCAATAAGCCGTATTATGTATTTAAAATATCATTACGCAATTTTATTAAAAATGAAGGATTATATTAGCTTTAAATGAAAAAATTTATCACTTTGATGTGATTCTGTGGCCTCACTATATGCACATCCTGAATTAGATTACAATATATGATATTGTCATGTACACCATAACGATGTAATATGAATTGAGCCCAATTGAGATGTATTTTTATGTCCAAGATTACCTATAAAAATCTGAAATATTTACCAAGATTGATTAATTAATATCCATAAAAAAAGATATATAAAAACTTATAAATCATTGTTTAAATTAAATAAGACTTGTGAAACATGTGATACAAAGCAAAGGTGTGTATGATGAGACTTGTGCGAAATTTATAATTTCTATTGAAATCTTGACTGACATAAATCATTAATATGTGAAAATTATGATAATAAATAAGTGACTAAAAAATAAAAACTTCAAATCATGCGATCCCAAAATTACAATAAAAAGAATTGAGGATGGATTTAGGAAGCTGAATACTAACTTTCGATATGAGCAAAGACCCGATTTAGTAATTGAATGAGAAAAATTGAATTTATTTTCATGAGATTTTTATATCGACTGAATTTGATTCGGTACTAGCTGAAAATGAATTACAAAGGATTATACAAAAGCAAGTGCAATGGCTGAATGAGTTGAAAGATTTTCAGATAATATCCATTATATCGGTAAAATATATACAGCTTGAAAATTCAAATATATAAAAGAATGAAATGAACTTATTCAAAAACTTGCCAATCAACAAAACTTTAAATGATATATTAATGAATCAGAAAATTATTTTATTGAAAATAAGCTAAACTATCTTTCATTTAAGGAAATATTAAAAGAAAAAATAAAATATTTAAAAAAAGACAATAAAGAATTCAATCATTGGGTTGATTGATATTCTTTATTAAAAAATAAAAAAATAAAAATTCCTTTAATGCTTATTAAAAGAATATCTAAAGCAAATTGATTAGCTTCTTGAAATATCAAAGAAGAAGCGATAGTTCAAGCTTCATTTGAAATATTTGAAAGACATGTTTTATTGGAAGTTTTCAAAAATAAAAAAATAATTCCGACCATTAAAACCAATTCTATAAAAAATAAAAGCATAATAAATTATATAAATATTCTCAAAAAAAGTTGAATAGATATTATAATCAAAGATTTTTCTTTATGATGAACTTTTCCGTGCATTTGAGTTGTCTTTATTGATAAAAATCTGAAAAATTCCAAAAATGAAATACATAGGAAATATCTATATGAATCTTTAAGAATTGGAACTTCTTTTAATTTAGAAGAAGCATTAACTAGATGTTTTACAGAATATATACAATTTCAAGGAAGAATAATAAATGGTAATACAAATAATTTAATATGGGATTTTTTTGTCGATTTCGGAAAAACTTATGAATCTAATAATAAACTTTTTGGTCTCTTCAGGAGGTATGACTTTGATTGAAATAAGACTTTTCTTTATAAAGGGAATGAAATAAATTTCAAAAGCCTCAGTTTCAAAAAAAACTTATATTTTAAAGAAGATTTAGAACAAATTAAAGAAATATGTAATAAAATTAATTCTGAACTTTTAGTAGTTGATTTAACTCATAAAATTCTTGATTTCCCTGTTTATAGAGTTATTATGCCCGGTATTTCAGACATATTGTGATATCTAGACGAAAAAGAAACATTAGATACACTAAATCTTTCAAATCAAGAATTGGAATATTGATCATATTATTGATTTTTAAATGATTTCCTAAAAGATTCTTCATGGATTAATGATGAAGAAAAAATAAAAAAACTTATAGATGATTTAAAAAATCTGACTTTTACTTTTCCAAACAGCTTAAAGGATTTTAAAACGAAATGATTATATACACAAAGAATCTCTGTGATGAAAATTTTATTTTTTTTGTGAATAAAAATAAAGTCAGAAGAACTTATTTTTAAGATAATTAATTTAATTATAAAAAATTGAGAACTTTTTGAGAAGACAGAATTTATTAATTTTAAAATCCTTTTAGAAAAAAAGTGAATTGATTTTTTCATTAAAAACTATTTGGAGGATCCTGAAGTTTTATCATGCAAAAAAAATATTTTTGGATGATATAATCCCTTTACTGATTTTTGCTGAAATCCTTGTAACAAAAAATGTCCTCTCATTTTTGAAAAAAAACTTTATGATATCTTAAAAACTTTTTTTTAATCAAAAAAAGGACAAGATGGATCTTCTGCAAATATATCCTTACTAATCCAGTAACTAGCTCATCTGTCTCACAAGCACAAGTACTTGTATTTACATAAAAAACATTTTCATTTAAGTTTTTCAGGATCATAAATCTTAAGCATTTTTTTAAGATCCAAAACTTTTTGAGTATCTTCTTTTATGAGATTTCAAAGTTTAAATTCATCAATTGCAAGATTCCATGAAGTGTAAGTGTTTCAATTGGGTAAAATATAAAGGATTCTGTTTGATAATTTAGTATCTATTCAATTTTTTATATCATTAAAGAATTTTATTTTTTCTTTTATTATTTTTTGAATCTGCGTGTTTCATTTCTTTAAAATATTAAAATAAAAATTCAAAAAATTTTCTTGCCTAAAGTTTAGAATATTTGGATTTGCTTGAGATTCAATTATCTTTATTAAAACCTTATAATGATTTTTATCCAGCTCCACTCTTTCTACTATATTTTTTGAATTATTATTGAAGTCCAGATTTCTTGAGTATGTCATATTTATTCATAAATCCTTGCAAAGCTGCATCATTCATAAAAGATATTTGAAATTATCCTTATTAAGACTCATGTCCAAATTTGACCTTATTCAAAAGCTTTTTGTTAAAATTATATTTTTTACAACAATATCATAAACTCATTTTCATCTTATTTTATCATTATATTCCTTATTTCATTCAAGCGAAAAAGTGATATCTGAAACATTTTTTGTTTTCAAGTAAATTAGCTTTTCTTCATTAATGAGTGTTCAATTTGTAACGATGCCATAATCAATTTTTTCATTGTACAAAAAATCTATAATTTCATAAAAATACGGATAAAGAAAAAATTCTCATCAACCCATAAGAATAAGCTTAAAATCATCCTTAAAATATCATTTTAGCTTTCTAAGGATTATTTTAGCATCTTTAAATTCCATTATTTCTCAATTCATTCAAACTTCTTTTATATAATAGCAGTGTTTGCATCTTAAATTACATGTGCTATTTGTATTTAACCTTATCATTGAAATAGGTTTTCAAAAATTATCCATATATAAAAAATTTTATAAAGCTTATAAAATAAGAATCGGCTATTTTAGTAATTAAAAATCATAGAAAAATAAATGCAGCAAATGGAAAAGTTTTATGGATTAATATTTCTTTTTCGTTAAGCATTTTTTTTATATTTTTCAATTCATCTTTTGAAACCTGTTTATCTGTTATTTTTTTCTTTTCATCAAATATATAATCTCAAACTCTTAAATCCTTAGAATTTATAAAAATTGAACTAATTCAAAAGAAAGAGTAAAAAATATTGATTGATTTTACAAAAATCAAAATAAAAAAACTTGTTTTTAAATAATTAATATTTTCTAAAATAAAACTTTTATCGTAAAAATATAATAAATTAAAAATGAAAAAAAACAAAAAAACAAAAAAATTTTTTCAAATATTTAATTTTAATTTATTAATAAAAATGTGTCTTATTAAATAAAATATTAATGAAAAAATAAGAAAATATATTAAAAAAAATGTCTCATTGCTTTTAATATATTGTGGAAAAATATTTATGACTTTTAAAGAAGATATAAATGAAATTAAAAAAAAGAACCAAAAAAATACTATATGCTTAAATATTATTAATTTTTTGTGCTGAAAAAAAAATCCGATTTCTGAAATTTTTTTCTTAAAATAAATTCTATTTGATTTTTTAAATAGTCAGGTGAGAAAATCAATAAAGAGAAAAATAAGTGTAATTATTCAAATATTTCCGAGTAAAATCATAAAGTTACTGTCTATAAATAATCACAGAATTAATATATATTTCAGATCTCCAGCTCATATCTTTGATTTCGTATATAAAAATATAAAAAAAATCAAAAAGAAAATTAAATAGTATATCTGGTAAAGATTTAAATCTTTATAAAAAATATTAAAAAATGAAAGGATAAATAAAAAAAATAAAGCATAATTTGATATTATATTTTTTTTGAAATCAAAAAAAATTATAAATATATTCAAAATCACAAATGTTGTCCAATATATTTGAAGGATCATAATTGAAAAAATAACTTGTAGAAGTATAGTTACAATGATTTTTTTGTCAATCAAATAAGGATTATTAACAAGATTGAAATTATATTATTTAAATGATTTGATGCTAATAAATTAAAATCACAATAAATCAATATTAAAAAAGTAGAATAGTTTATTCTATTCTACTTATATGAAGCTAATATGGAAATTCGATTAAATAGATTAATACATTCCTCACATTCCTCACATTCCCATTCCTCACATACCTCACATTCATGTTTCATGCGAATGATCTCCTTCTTCTTTCGGAATATCTGAAACAACTGCTTCCGTAGTTAAAAACATTCATGAAATCGAAATTGCATTTTCAAGAGCACTTCGTGTAACTTTTTTAGGATCGACTATTCATGCTTTTATCATGTCTTTAAACTCATCACTTGAGGCATCATATCAATAATTAATATCAGAATTTCTTCTTATTTCATCGACTATGATAGATCATTCTTTTCAAGCATTTTCAGCGATTTGTTTAACTGGATATGATAATGCTCTTGAAACGATATGAACTCAGATATTCTGGTCTTTATTTCAACAATCAAATGTATCTAAAATTTTTGAAGCTTTCAGAAGAGCAACTCATCAACCTGCAACTATTCATTCATCAACTGCTGCTTTTGTTGCATTTAGTGCATCCTCTATTCTTAATTTTTTTTCTTTCATCTCCACTTCTGATGCTGCTCAAACTTTAATTACAGCTATTCATCAGGCAAGCTTTGCTAATCTTTCAGAAAGTTTTTCCTTATCATAATCTGATTTTGTATTTTCGATTTGATTCCTTATTTCATTGACTCTTCTTTTTATTAATTCCCTATCTCAATTTCATCAAACTATTGTAGTATTATCTTTTGTTGATGAAACAACCTTTGCACTTCAAAGATGCTCTAAAGATGCATTCTCAAGCTTATATCAAAGTTCATCTGTAATAACTGTAGCTCAAGTCAAAATAGCCAAATCCTTTAACATTTCTTTTTTTCTGTCTCAGAAACCAGGAGCTTTTATTCAAAGGATATTCAATACTCATTTAAGTTTGTTTAATATGATTCAAGCTAATGCATCTCCATCAATATCATCAGCAATTATTACCATGTCTCTTTTTCATGTTGAAGCCAATTGCTCCAAGACTGGCAATAAATCTTTTAAAGAAGATATTTTTTTGTCTGTTATAAGAATTTTTGCATCCTGAATTTTTGATTCCATCTTTTCTCCATCAGTAATCATATATGGAGAAATATACCCATTATCAAATTTCATTCATTCAGTAAGTTCTACTTCAAGCCCGAAAGTTTGTCATTCTTCAACGGTAATAACTCAATCTTTTCAAACTTTTTCCATTGCTTCAGATATTATTTTACCGACTTCTGAGTCTTGTGCTGAAATTGTTGCAACTTGCTCGATTTCTTCTTTTGTATTTATGACTTTTGTATTTTTCTCAAGCTCCATTTCGATTACCATTCAAGCTTTTTTCATTCAGTTTTTTAATTCAATTGCATTGATTCAAGATCTTATTTCACGTAATCATTCTTTTATCATTGCATAAGTCAAAAGGACTGAAGTAGTTGTACCATCTCAAGCAGCATCATTGGTTTTTGAAGCGGCTTCTTTGACTAATTCTGCTCACATGTTTTCAATCTTATCTTCAAGCTCTATTTCTTTTGCTATTGTTACACCATCATTGGTTACTTGAGGTGCTCCGTATCATTTAGGAAATACCACATTTCTTCATTTCGGTCAGATTGTTGCTGCCACAGTTTTTGCTATTTTTTCAACTCAAGCAAACATTTTAAGTCTTGCCTCATCTCAAAAAGTTATTTTTTTTGCCATAATATTATTGTTTAAGATTTAAAAATTTTTTTATAAAATCTGGTATTCAGAATGTTAAAAAAGCAAAAAATAAAATTAATAGTATCGATGCTTCTGGTGAGACTTTTTTAAATACTCAAAAATTTGAAATATTATAAAGTTTACCGTCATGACAATATGCATTTATTTTTTCTCCAATTAAATATTTATCATATTTTTGCCATGTTTGAACATATTTCATACTTATTTTTATTGGTTTTTTCTTTTTTGTGCATGTATGAGTAATAATAGGATAATATACGGTCACTTTTCAGTATGACATAAACTCTTGTCCTCAGTATGATATAAACTCTTGTCCAATAACTTGAGTTTGAATTACTTCTGAATTATTTTCAATTTCTCTATATTCAAAATATAAATCCACAATGTAATAGGTAGAATAAATAATCCACAGCAAAAGAACTGAAAAATTTATGAAAAAAAATGGTCGCTCTGATGAAATCCTATTCATTATCACTCAACTTTAGCCAATATATAATCAGCTCCTACAATTTTATATTTCACTTTATCAATTTCAATATCATCTCAACTATATTGTCAGCTTATTACTTTATCTCCTGGATTTAAATCTATTTTAGTAATTTTTCATTCCACTTCTTTTCCAGGTCAGACTGCAACCACCTCGTACATATAAGGTCTTTCTTTATTTGAATTTTCAGGAATGAAAATTCCGCTTTTTGTGACATTTTCAGCTTCCAATCACTTAAGAAGCACTCTGTCAGATAATGGCTGTATTTTCATAAGTCAAAAACTTTTAAAAAATATAAAAATGCTATGATTTAGAATTTTTCTCAAAACGATGATATTTGCATGAAAAATGCGTACCGGAATGAGGCGTAGCGGTAGCTACGGTGAATGAGGAAACGTAAATTTTGAATGAAAAGATCGAAGTTTTCAGGAAAATTAATAGCACGCATATTATATGCGTGCTAAGGTTAAAGTCAAATTTTTGTTAAACTAATATAATGACAAACTTTCTAGTATATTTTTGTTTTCACTTTTAATATATTCTCTTTTTTTACCTTATTTCTTTCTTTTCTTGCTGTGAATGTTTTGAAAGATTGTTTTCTCATAAGATTATATGTTGTTTTATACCATTCTTTCATTGGAATACTTTGATTGCCGATTAATCTTATCTCTTTTCTGAAAGATAGTGTTTTCATCATAAAATCCCTTCTTCATAGATTATCAAAGTCAGCATCTTGAATTATCTTCTCTAATTTATTTTTTGGCTCACTAAAAACAATTGTAGCCAAAATAATATTCTCTATATTTTTGATCCTGTCCTCTCTGAAATTTATTTTTTCAAGATATTCTCTGGCGATTCTTGCTCAGATTATTTCGTTTTCAGAATAAGATTCGATAAATCATGTATCATGAAATAATGCAGCTATCAGCAAATCTGTTTTTTCTTCAAGATATACAAATTCCTTATCGCAAAGATATCAAACTCTTGAATAAACATCAAGCGTATGATTTATATTATGATATGGGTAATGATTAACCTTTTCAAGCAGGTCTATTACACATCTTAAGGCGTTATTTATTATTTTTTGTTCGTTCATTAAAAATGAAATAATGAGTATGTAAATAGTATATCTTATTTAAATTTTTAAAGCAAAAATATTTTTTAAAATATCTAAAAATCAGCATATTGAATTATTTTGGATCTTTTCTTAGTTTTTAAAAAAATTGACTTTGGTAAAAAAATGGCTAAACTAAGCCCATTAACTTTTATTATGAAATAAAAATATGCAATATAACGAAGAAGTTCAAGTAAGAATTGAGAAAATATCAAGAATGAAGAATTTATGAATAATTCCCTTTGCATCGAAATTCGATAAAAAAGATTATATTTCCTCAATAATCTCGAGATGAAATGAAAATTTCAGGGATATAAATGATATTATCGCTGAGCCAAAAATTGAAATAATAGCCGCTTGAAGACTGACTCTATATAGAAGTTTCGGAAAGATTTCATTTGCAAAACTTCAAGATTCAACTTGAGAAATCCAAATAATGTTTTCTCGTGAAAATTGCAAAATCAACACTTGATCAGAAATTAAAGATTCACTGTCAGAAGAAGTTTCAGCCTTTAGATTCATGGAAAAACTTGTTGATGTATGAGATTTCATCTGAATCAAGTGAGAGCTTTTCATGACGCATAAGCAAGAATTAACCATATTTGTACAAGAATTCCAATTTTTATCAAAGGCAATCCGTTCGCTTCCAGAAAAATTTCATGGAATTCAGGATCAAGAAGCTATTTATCGCCAAAGATATTTGGATCTAATCATGAACAAAAGCTCATACGATAGGTTTATTTTAAGATCAAAATTCATTAAAGCACTAAGAGATTTTTATGATGAAAATTGATTTATTGAAATAGAGACTCCTATTTTATGAAACTCTGCCAGCTGAGCTGCAGCAGCACCTTTTTTAACTCATCATAATGATTATGATGAAGATTTTTTCATGCGTATTTCACCAGAAACAAATCTTAAAAAAGCAACTGTTTGAAGATTTGAAAGAGTATTTGAAATATGAAAACAGTTCAGAAATGAGTGATCAGATCCTTCTCATATGCAAGAATTCACTTCTGTTGAACATTATGCAGTTTATTGGGATTTTGAAGATAATATGGAATTTACTGAAAAAATGTTTTTCTATCTTATGGAAAAACTAAATTTACCAAAAATTGTCAAAATAAAAGATAAGAATTGAGTGATCAAAGATGTAGATTTCGGAAGTCCATGGCAAAAAATAGACTATATAAAATGAGTTCTTGAAACTTCAGGAATAGATATTTCCAAATATGAAAATTGAGATGAGGAAAAACTTAGAAATGACATCAAAGCCTCAGGGATTGAATTTGAAAAAATGGATAATATGTCTGTTGCAACTCTAATCGATTATCTTTACAAAAAAGTTTTGCGTCCAAATATTGTCTGACCCGCATTTGTATATAATTATCCAAAAACGATGCAACCTCTTGCTAGAATCTCTGATAAGAATTCAAATATCGTCGAACAATTCCAAGTTGTCATCAATTGATGGGAAGTTTTGAAAGCTTATTCAGAATTAGTTGATCCGATATTACAAAAGAAAAATTTTGAAGATCAAGCAAAGGCTCAGGCAGAATGAGACACAGAAGCTACCTCTCCCGATGATGATTTTGTGCTTTCAATGGAATATTGAATGCCTCCTCAATCAGGTTGGTGAATGGGGATTGATAGGATAATTTCCCTATTGACAGAACAAGATAATCTTAGAGATGTTGTACTTTTCCCACTTACAAAGCCAATCAAAGAATAATTAAAATGAAGTTGACTTTAATGAATTTATTTTTATAGTAAATTTTATTAGCGATTTAAATAATTTTAAATGAACTTAGCACACAAACTACCAGAAACAGCTTGAACCTGAATTAACGATAAATGACAAAATCATTTAACAAATAATGTAAGCGAAGAAGTAGATGTTTTATTGGATATCACATCAATATCACAAAGATGAGATAATGAATTTGGAACAAATTTGATATCTTTTGTTTTTAATCATTTTGAAAAAGTGGATATTATATTCTTACTTTTTAATCAAATTAAGAACTCAGAAGAAAAAGTTAAAAAATTTTTAGATACCATTTTTCCAAAAAACGATAAAATAATATCGACACATATTTACTTATCAGAATTACAAGCTCTTTTTATAAATGAAGCACTTATGAGAAATATTCCATTTAATAGCATATCTTGCGAAGCATTATCTATTCTCAAAGATAATAATCCAAACGTATACTTGAAAGTAACTAAATTAATAGCATTTCATTTAAGCAATACTCTCTTATTAAAAAGAAATGATGATTTAGAAAAATATTTTATTGAGTTTTGATGTTTAAAGGAAGAAACCTATGGAAGATTTATTCCTGTGATAGAAGACTTAAAAAAAGAGGTATGTGAAAATTATGAAGAGTTTGATCCTGAAATATAGATTAAAAAATACCAGATTAAATCTGGTATTTTTTATAATTCTAATAATTATTCAACTTCTCATTCAACCGTAGGACCTTCATCTTTAGGAGGATTATTATCTTTTACATTAACTCATTCGTCATTTGAAGCTTGAGTTTTTGAATAGATTTCTTGACCTATTTTCATCATAATATCTTGTAAAGACTGTACAGCTGGATCAATTTCTTCTTTAGCTGCATCTTGATTCTCAAGAATCTTTTTTAAAGATTCTATCTTTTCTTTTGCTTCATCTCAAAGCTTTGCGTCAAATTTTCATTCATTATCTTTCATTGTCTTCTCAGCTTGATATACAGCAGATTCAGCCATATTCCTTGCTTCAATTCATTCTTTTCTTTGTTTATCTGCTTCTCTGTTTGCCTCAGCTTCTTTTACTAATCTGTCAACTTCAGCATTATCCATTCAGGTTGATCATTGAATCATGATTTTTTGTTCTTTTCATGTTCATTTATCTTTTGCAGTCACATGAAGAACTCCGGAAGCATCAATATCAAAAGTTACTTCGATTTGTGGAACTCATCTTGGCGCTGACAAAATTCCAGATAATATAAATCTTCAAAGAGACTTATTGTCAGAAGCCATTTCTCTTTCTCATTGCAATACATGGATTTCAACACTGTCCTGATTATCTTGAGCTGTAGAATAAACTTGAGATTTACTTGATGGAATAGTTGTATTTCTTTCTATCATTCTTGTCATAACTCCTCATAAAGTCTCAATTCATAAAGAAAGTGGAGTAACATCAAGAAGTAGAATATCTTTAACATCTCAGGTAATAATTCAAGCTTGAATTGCAGCTCATAATGCAACAGCTTCATCAGGATTAACCGATGAATTTGTTTTTTTACCAAAGAATTCTTCAACTTTTTTTACTACTAATGGAATTCTTGTTGTTCCTCAAACTAAAATTATTTCATCGATTTGACTTGCCTGAAGTCCTGCATCTTTAAGTACTTTTCTGCAAGGCTCTAATGATCTTTCAACTAAATCATATATAAGTTCTTCGAATTTTGCACGAGATAATTTCATAAACAGATTTTTTGGACCTGATGAATCAACTGTGATATAAGGAAGATTTATTTCTGTTTCTGTAACCGTTGATAATTCTTTTTTTGCTTTTTCTGCCTCATCTTTGATTCTTTGAACAGCCATTGGATCCTTTCTAAGATCAACTCATTGATCTTTTTTAAATTCATCAACGATCCATTCAAAAATTCTTTGATCCAAATCATCTCAACCAAGATGTGTATCTCAGTTTGTCGCAAGTACTTCAAAAGTTCATTCTGCACCAATCTCTAGAATTGAGATATCGAAAGTTCCTCCACCGTAATCATAAACTGCAACTTTCTCTTCTTTTTTCCTATCAAGTCAGTAAGAAAGCGCTGCTGCTGTTGGCTCATTTATAATTCTTTTCACTTCAAGACCTGCAATTTTTCATGCATTGATAGTGGATTGTCTTTGATCGTCATTAAAATATGCAGGAACCGTAATAACAGCTTCAGTAACTTTTTCTCATAAATATTTTTCAGCGTCTTCTTTTAATTTTTCCAAAACTTTAGCTGATATTTCTTCAGGTCTAACGTTTTTACCATTAAATTCAATCAAACATTCTCACCCAGATCATTTTACAACTTTAAATGGAACATTTTTAATTTCTGATTGAACCTCATCAAATTTTCTTCAAATGAATCTTTTTGCTGAGTAAATAGTCTGAGCAGGATTAACAACAGCCTGTCTTTTTGCTGTAGTTCCAACTAATACTTCTCAATTCTTATTCGCAACAATTGACGGAGTTGTTCTTCCTCATTCTGCATTTGGAATTACTTTTGGCTGTCCTCATTCCATAAATGCAACACATGAGTTTGTTGTTCATAAATCAATTCCTATAACTTTTCACATAAATATAAAATTAAATTAAAAATATAAATTATTTCTCTAATATTAATGTTTTACGATTTTTCCTTCGGAAAACAAATTATCTTTCAGCTCATGAGAATATTCTTCATCATTCCTTCTTATCCATTCAAGAATCATTGCCGCATGCTCTTTTTCTTCTTTGGCATTGTGCAAAAGGATTTCTTTTAATTCTGGGTTTGTGCAAGAATCAGCTCTTTGATTATAATAATCCACAGCTTCAAGCTCTTCTCTTAAAGAGTCGATAGCTCTTCTCATATCTTGAGTTTTATCGCTCAAATTAGTTTTATCTTCTTGTAGCATAGTTTAATTAATTAAAAATAATGATTTATTGTTAAATAGTTAACTGAACCATTATATTTCTTGAAAAATAAAAGTCAAATAAAAATTAGCACTTTTTTTAATGGGTGCTAATTTTTATTAATCAGTATCATCATCTTCTTTTTCATGATCGTAAATAAACCATTCTCATCCTTTGAATTTCAATAATTTTTTTATAAACAAACTATAATCAAAAGAAAGTGTGATTAAATTTATGCGTGTAATTTTAACTGCTACACTTGAAGAAATTCATTTTGTATGAAAATTAAAAAACATTTCCTTCCATCAGAAAGCCTTGGTCAAATTCTCATCAACTGAGATTTTTATATACATTAACTTATTATTTCTGTCATATGTGATTCTTGTTAATTTTAAAAATTTCTCTTCTATTCCTTCGTTCTCAGCCATTTCATAAAGATAATCTACAATTTCATCAGGATCAAAAACTTCTTCAGCCTTAAAATCCAAATCACAATCATTAACATCTTCTATTATTTTTATGACTTTTTCTTTATTTTGTTCTACTATTTCATTTTTTTCCGGTGATATTTTATTTCATCATTGTATTAAACTTAGATTATTTCGATTCATTGACTATTTTATAAAAAATATTTTAATGAATATAACTTTTTTAATATTTCTTGCAAATTAATATTTCAAATTCAATTAAAAAACCTCTTGAAGGTCGGCAAGAGATTTTTAGAAAGGTTAAAGCTATATTTAAAAGGCTCACAAGACATTTTTAAGAAGCACTCTTTTGTCTTCGGGGAATTTAATATTCTCTGTATATGAAATAATTTTTTCAAAAATACAATATGGAGAGTCTTTTTTGTAAAAAAATCAATTTCACTCAAATCTCATAGGGTTGAAGTCTTTTAAAATTCAAGAAAATGTGTTTTTTTCTGGCATTATCGGAACAATTCAGGCTCACATGAATTTTACAACATCAACTCAATCATGATCATTATCATAAACAAAAAAATCAAATCACATTAACATATTCGGATTTAATTTTTTAGAGCTGGATACATTTTCCAAATCATTTATTTCTTCATCACAAAGCACAACGGCACCCATTCATAAATCTGAGATTCATCTGATTATAAATTCTCTTTTTTCTAGATTTGTTATTGCTATAACTCAGATATGAGCTACATTTTTTGAAATTGAATATTGGGTTTTTAAATTAGTTTTTGCAACTTGTTTTAAACTTGATATACTAGTTTTTTCAGTTAAAGTATTCATTTTTGTTTTTGTTTTTATGTGTAAACTATTTAAACAATAATATGTTAGCATAATTCAAAAAAAAATCATAATATTTTAACTTGACGCAATCTGCTTTTGATTTATATTAATACAAAGCCTTAAAATTTCGATTCCTGTATTTAAAATCCGTAGCAACTCAATGCAAACCCGCTCTTCTTTCAAGCAGGTTAATCACTTTTTATATTTAATAATTAATTTTTTGTAATGGATAAGAATTTCTGGAATGAATTAGCTTTAAAATGACACATTGCTGCACTTGCTCCAATGGATGGTTTTACAGACAGTGCCTACAGACAGGTTGTAAAATGAATCAATAGTGATGTGGTTTGTTTTTCTGAATTTTACAGCGCAGATTGAATAGTACATTCAAAATTTCTTGCAAATTCAGTACTTCCTCATAATGAAATCGAAAAACCTCTCATAATACAGATTTTCTGAAAAGATCCTGAAATGTTCAAAAAAGCTGCAATATTAATTGAAAGCTATTGAATTGCAGGAATTGACATAAACATGTGATGTCCGGCAAAAAAAGTTGTTAGAAGTTGACATGGTTCAAGCTTGATGATAAATATCGATACCGCATTTAAGATTGTTGAGGAAATGGCAAAATCCGTAAAAATTCCTATATCAGTAAAAACAAGGCTATGATGGGAAAATTGGGATAATTTAATTGATTTTGCAAAATGACTTGAAAATGCCTGAGCTAATTTAATTACGGTTCATGGAAGAACATATAAGCAAGCATATACATGAAAGGCTGATTGGACATGAATATACGAACTTAAAAATCATCTTAAGATACCTGTTATATGAAATTGAGATGTTGAAAATCATGATGATTGAATGACTAAATTGAATTGACTGAATTGATTTATGATTTGAAGAAAAAGCTTTTGAAATCCTTGGTGCTTTTTGCCTTGAGACTATAAACCGACTCTCATCGAAATCCTCAATACAATGGAAAAGCATTCCAAAATATTAATTGAATTAAAAGGAAGGAAAGGAAGCCTTGAAACTAGAAAACATTTAGTCCAATATTTGCACAGTTTTCCTTGAGTGAAGAATTACAGGAAAAAATTGGTGATGGTGGAAGATTTTAATCAAGTGCAAAGTATTTTACAAGAAATTAAAATAGAATTCAGTTCATTTCTGGACAAAAAAATCAATGAAATTATTTTTTAAATATTATAAAAAATCCGGCATTAAATGTCGGATTTTTTAGTGGAGAATGTATTATTCTAAGATATTAGTCTTCAGAGATAACTTCAACTTCAACAGCTTGATTTTTTCAATCTTTTCTTTTTGAAACTTCAAAAGAAACTTTTTGACCTTCTCTAAGAGTATCGAAAGCTTCGATTCATCCATTGATAGATGTAAAGTGAAAAAATAAATCTCATTGGATTTTTAATTTTGCTAAATCTTCAGATTCAATAAAACCAAAACCTTTTTCCATAAGTTTTTTAATAAAACCAACCATAAACAATAATGTAAAAATATAAAAGTATAAATAAAATAAAATCTATAAATACGTACATAAGGTTACACTAAAATGTCCAAAAAGCAAATCTTTTTATAAAAACAAAAAACTCCAGAT
>AMFJ01007898.1_pt1 | contig 19855 bp, 21 predicted proteins | sample 427208 | NCBI WGS metagenome assembly AMFJ01 (sample SAMN02954298, study PRJNA114691) | groundwater metagenome | biome: aquatic; feature: subsurface aquifer; material: sediment; isolation source: subsurface aquifer sediment | place: USA: Rifle, CO | collected 2008-08 | reverse complement strand
AGAGCTTAATTTACCTATCTAGCAATTCGAGTTTATTAATGTCCTGAGTTTGAACAGGAAGTCACATCAAGTGATTTACATTTTTCTTTAATAGTTAAAGTAATTAATGCAGCAAGTAAAACTGCAACTCCTGAAACTATAAAAGCATATTCCCAATGGTGAGTCATACCATCTGCAACCTGCATAGGATTTCTGGTAATTAGATAGCCTACTGCAACAGATGAGAGAATTTGTGGACCGGCAATAAATAAGTTGAATTTACCCATAGCTGAACCCTCTGTACCAGGCTTAATATGCTCGGTTAAGAGTGCAAATGGTAGAGCTAAAACTGAAGCCCAGCCAATACCTGCAATTCCCATAAATACGAGAACACTTGTGGCATCTTTAGCAATAAATGCTAAGCCAAAGAATGCTGCTGACATTGCAGTAAGTGCAAGGGCATGCACCACTTTTTTACCTAACTTACCACATATAATTCCAAGAGGAATTGAAACAACCAGACAAACTGCATTAAATATAGCAAATGCTGTTTGAGAAACATTTGTTGCAGCTAGTATTTGAGCTGAGAACTGTGTTTTAACAGCTTCTGTTGCCGCTGATAAATCAGGAATTGCAAAAACATTATGAACTACATAATTATTGAAATAAATGAACATAGACATAATGCCAAGCCATGTGAAGAACTGCATAGCGCATAATTTATATGCTTCTTTAGACGGGAAGCTGATTAATGCCATTGTAAGCATTGGAATACTTAAGATTAAAACAAACCAGGATAATAACTGCGCAATTGAATCTTTTGCAGAAAGATCATAATTTCCAAATACATAAATTAAACTTGTAACTATAAGTGAGAATACTGCACTTATAGCAAAATTTCTTACAGGTTCAAATGCACTTTCAGTGTTATCTTCTGTCTTAACTGGTTTATTTTTCTCAGGTGTAGTAACAGAGGTCCAAATCATCGCTACTGTAAAAGCAATTGCGCCCATTAAAAATTGTTGCTGAATAGACATCTGATACCCAAAAGCCCAGTTAACAAAAGGAGCCGTACCAAATGCGATTACAGCACCTGCACCAATTGCAAAGCTTAAGAAAGAATTCGCTAAAGCATGCTGTTCAGGTGGAGCAACATCAGGAATTAATGCTCTATAAGGGCCTTGGCTAACATTTACGCATGCATCAATAATCCATAGGAAGGCTGCAGCGACAACTATTGCAGAGATAATTCCAAAATGACTGGCAATAAATGCTGAGTTAGGAAATGCAATAAGACCTAAACTACCTAAGATTGCACCAACTAACAAGAATGGACGTCTTCTACCCATTTTTGTCCAGACATTATCACTAATAACTCCAATAACAGGTTGTACGAGAATACCTGTAATAGGGCCGGCTAACCAGATTAATCCAAATATTAATGGAGTAGCTCCTAATGGTTCGGTTACTCTGGCAGATAAGCCTATTTGCATTGACCATGCAAACTGGATACCAATAAATCCAATACAAAGGTTCAATAATTGCAAAACGGTTAGTCTTGGCAATACAAATGTAGGTGCAACTGCTTGTTCCTGTACAGTTTGTTCTTGTACCTGCACTTCTACACTTGAATTTTCAAATGTTGCATCAGATGACATAAATACTTTCTCCAATTCCTAAGTAAAAATTTAGCTTTTATTACTTACTAAAGTATATACAGTTTCAAAAAACCTTACTATTTATAATAAAGAAAATAGAGATAAAACTCAAATTTTATTATTTATTTTCAGATTATTTAAGTTTTAAAAAATAAATAATAAATTAAAAATTCACTATATTCTTAATTTTTGTAAAAAAGAGTTCAACAAAAGTATAAATAAAGCATTTATAAAGACAAAATTGTTTTTATATTAATGGAAGATATTGTTAAAAAATACAGTTAGGAAGTTTGGAAGAAAATGGATAGAATTACTATCAGTAAAAATCAATATTGTCCAAATTTGCTGCAGCCACAGCAAAGAAAACTTGTGACGAATAGTAATTCACAGGTTTTTAGTAGTTTTTATACTCAGCCCATTGTAAAAACTCTAAACCCATCTAATGATGGCAAATTTTCTTTTAAAGAAGCTGGTAAAAATTTTATTAAAGGCGCAACTTCTTTTATTACAGAAGCAATAAAACATCCCGTAAAATCTTTAGCAATTATTGGCGGATTAGGAGTAGCAGCAATACTCTGTCCACCAATAGGCTCGGTAATGATAGCATCAGGGGCTATCACAGGTGTACTTGCACTGGGATCAGGAGTAATAAAAGCGACTAAGTGTGCATATAACAAGGATTATGACGGAATAGAGAAATCATTTACAAATATAGGATCCGGAACATCAACACTTGCACTTTCAGCAATATTTGCAAGAGGAGTAGGATCTGCGAAGGGTATAAAATATTCAAAATTTAAGCCTACATCAAAAGGAATAAATAACTGGATAAAAGATTCTTATGTCGCCATAAAACAACAAGGTTTTAGATCAGGAGATATAAGAGCATCTCTAGACTTGGCAGAAACAAATCTACAAGCGGGATATCAAACACTAAAAAGCTGGCATAATAATAAAAATACAGGCACTAGCATTATTAAAGCTTTTAGAAACGAGCGTTGGAACGCTCTGAAAAAAATGCATGGCAAACAAACAATTATCACTCAAGATAATCAGACAATTCCAACGGGAATAATTAATAAAGCAAAGATATATCTTTCACAAGACAAAACCCAGGCAATTAAAAATATTAATAATAAAATTCAAGCCAGGCAAAAACTGGATATACAAGACTTGAAACTCTCCGATGATATTATACACAGCCTTTGGACACCACATGAATTCATTAAACAGTCATGGACATTTGCTCAAAACAAGAATAATTAAATTATAGACAGATCAAACTATACTAATTGGAGAAAAAATATGAACTCAGCAAACGGGATTCAGCTAAACCTCGACTATATGAATATGCAACAATCTTCATCATTAGAATTGATGCAAGCATTAAATATATATCCTGTTTCAATATACTCTTTTGGCAATCCAAATACGCATTATAATTTATATAATTTTGACAATAATTCTGTTGTACACAAACCAAATCCGGCTAATGACGGCAAATTTTCGTTACAAGAATTCGGCAGGAATGTAACAAAAGGCGCATTAAATCCATTTAAAAAATTTGCAAATGCACTAATAAAGCATCCGGTAAAAACTTTATCCATAGCCGGTATAATGATGGGGGCAGCCGCGCTATGTCCACCCATTGCTGTTGCCGGTGTAACAGCAGGGGCTGTAGGTGGAGCATTTATGCTTGGTAAAGGAATGGTGAAAACAACAAAAAATCTGGTAAAAGGTGAATACGACAAAGCAGAGAAAAGTGGTCAAGATATAGGTGAAGGCATAACTACACTAACTCTTACAGCAATTGGTGCAAAAACTTTACAAAGAAGCATAAATGGAAAAACCTTTACAAAATTCGAATTATCAACTCAAGGCGCAAAAACCTGGACTCAAGAGTCATATCAGGCAGTTAAAAGCACAATGAAAACTGATAACTATGCCACTATTGGAAACTTTCTCAAAATAAATAAAGAAGCAGCTATAAATACATACAAAAGCAGTCCAAGCAAAGGAGACATACTAACTAAATTCAACAATTTCAGGAAAGAATCCCTGAATAGGATTCAACAATATGACAGGAATATAGCAAATAAGACAGATCTATCAACAATAGCAAAGGCAAAAAAATATGTTGAATCAGGAAAACTAGATGCTCTGCAAACTTTTGAAAGAAACGCTCTAGATCGATCAATAAATAATACAGAAGAAATTAAAAATATTTTTAATATGTATAAGAGCTTTCTGCCAACCAATATAGCTAAAAAGGCAAAGCAAACAATGCACAATGATGTTGGATTCGGTGTTCAATATAGTGCAGACACAATATATCAAGTAATTAAGTAACTAGCAAAATAAAAAGGAATGCTTTTAGCATTCCTTTTTTAAATGGTGCCCTGGGCCAGACTTGAACTGGCACTGGGTTTGAGCCCAACCGGATTTTAAGTCCGGCGCGTCTACCGATTCCGCCACCAGGGCATCTCCCTTGTTGTCCAGTATTATTATACTATATTTCTCTTTGCAATAAAGATATTATTACAAACTTCTTATTTCGTCTATAAAAATTTTTCGATTTCCATTAGAATAGTACATCAAAAGTGATATATATCAGCGCAATTCCTAAGTTTAAAACGATTATATAAGTTTAAACTTCTTTAGAATTTATACCGCTTATATTCTCATCAGAATAAATTCTAATATTGCTAACTTCTAATAACGCAGAAGTTACTCCTTTTCCCTGTTTTTTAACGCCATCAAATTCCCCGGAATAAATTTGCTTAACACCACATGATGGGCTATTTTCTTTCAATATAAATGCTTTAATTCCAGACTTTCTGGCAAAATGCAAAATTTGATTTGCTCCTCTTTTAAAGTGAGCTGTTACATCTTCACCATTTTTATTTATGACTCTTGCTTTATTAAGCCATACATCAAAACCGTCACCATCTATTATTTCGGCCTGTACTCTGGGAGTTGGCAGCCCTCCTAATTGCTCAGGACATACAGGCATAAGGATTATTTTATCAGTTTCAAATTCATTCTTTAAAAAATCCATTACGGCATTATGATCAAAATCTCCGCACATATCACCGTCATATCTGCATTTAAAGAATCCTAAACAACCGCTTATACCTACTTTTATCATAATAGTTTCCTTATTATCTTTTGTTTTCCTAAAATACTGGAAAAAGAGAGCGTAGTTGCTATTTTAATGTTACAAAAAATTAAACTTAATTAAAAAAATTGAAATCCCACAAAAAACTATTAATATTTATTTTGTAAACTAATTCTTCTATAAATCAATTATTCCAGAAAACTTATTGGTAAGGAAGGCAGGAAATTTTATGTATTTTCAAAACATTAAGAAATATTAACAATTTTCAGTTTTTTTTAATGGTTAATTCAAAAAATCATTAAAGAAATATGAATACTCTGCCGATATAGAAATTAAGAAGATTAATTAATATACGGGAGCGAAAAAAGTATGGGCTTAGCAGCAAGTCAAGCAAGATTTTTATCCCTAACAGCAAGGAAGAGTGACCTGGAATTTAATGGACAACAAATTAACCAGGAAAGAATGAGACTGTCATATCAAACATCAACACTGTTTAGCGATATTTTAACCCTTACTGATCCAGCTCAATATGAACTTAAAGAGCTTGAAATAGAAGATTACCATCGACAAGATCGTATTCTTGAAATGGAATTGAAAAATATTGATACACAACAAAAAGAAGTTCAAACAGAAATAGACGCAGTTAAGAAAGTAATTGATAAGAACGTCGAAATGACATTCAAAACTTTCGCATAACTATTAACTGGAAATTAAGAAGAGAGTTATTAATTCCTAAGGAAGGTAGAGGATATGAGCTATAAAAATGATCATTTGCTAGTTATTGCCAATAAATATGGCAAAGCTGGCGGTGATGCGAAAGCAGAATTATACGAAACTTGGGATAAATTAAGAGACTTAACTGTTAGTGGACCTAGTATTGACGGCTCCAGCCTTGGACCCGTCTCAAATTTCATGTTGGAAATGGCGAGACTTTTTGCCCCAGGATCATTTATGCCAGTACTAGGAACTAACTCAATGAATATCCCTGGCACATCATATTCTTCTCCTATTAGTGGCGGAAATTCCATTACCCCTGGAGGTCTATCTGCATTTGGAATGGGTAATCTTGGCAACTATCCCGGCTTTCCAAGCGGTGGTGCTGCAGGCTTATCATATGGAATTGGTTCATTAGGAAATATATTTTCATCTTTAAGTAATAATTTTGCTATTGGCGGCATGCCAACAGGAGCTGCAGCTTCAATAACCGGTGGTGCATCAATGGCACCAATGGCCGGTTCAGTTGCAGGATTAACTGCAGCCACGCCAAAAGGCTCTAAGATCCTTCCAGCTGCAGGCTTAATTGCCGGAATAGGAGGCATTGCTTCTTCATTAGGACCTTATTTTGGGCCATTTGGATTACTTGCAGGTATTACAGGAAACCTTGCATCCGGATATGCTGGCTCTGTACTTAATTCCTACCAGCATGTTACAGGTAGAATTTTAAATAACGCTGATACAATCTTAACTATGAGAGTTAAAAACATTGAAACTGTTGTAAAACAACTTGATACACAAAGTGATATCGTTAGAAAAATGTTAAAAGAATCTGTAGAAGGTGATTCTAAAGCATTACAAAGCTTACTATAAGCTTTAGGAGTTAAAACAATGAGATCAAACCTCAGATCACTCATTAGCTCTCTTCAAAATTTGATTATTGAGAATAATCCCCTGATAGTTGCTATTATTCAATTAAAAAATTTATTTAATATTTTTAAAGAACTCCCTCAAAAATCGAGTAATATCTCTAAAAAAATACTGGAAAATCAAGCCAAACTGGAAAAAGCCAAATCGATGATTGATATAAATTCACGAGATAAAGTTAGTACAATTAATCTGATTCGCTAAATTAGTATTCGATCAATGGGATTATAGTTTATTAAAAAATGTTAACAAATGTGACAGATAAGTTAATTTATCTATGTTTTTTGTTTTTATATATATAGGTAATTAGTGCTGTAAAAACCCGACTTAAAAAAACATTCTGAAATTGATTATCGTCGAGTCTAAGGAGAACATAAAGAAATGGCGAATATGCAGAATATAGCAAATAATTTACCTAGCTTTACAGATAATATACGCTCTTTTTTCTGGTTATTTCAAAATTACCTAACAAGAGCAAAAATTGCTGAGACAGCTTATGGCAGCTTTATAGAAACTATTAAAAATATACTTACCGCCAATCAGAAGCTCAAAATAGCAAGATATAGAGTAAACCATCTCAGATACAGACTTAACCAAATGGAAAAAATAATAGACCAAAATACACCCGAAGATCATATTTCAGGAAACATATTAAACCAATTAAGATAATTAAAATGTAACAAACAAGACAAGGGGAAAAATATGGGGCTAGCATCAAGCCAAATTAGGTTACTTTACCTGACAATGTTCAGGAGCGATCTTGAATATAAGATACAGCTCATTACACAAACAAAGCTGCATCTATCGGGTAGTATTAATGAACTGGTTAGCGTTGGTACAGATTTAGACCCTAAAGCTCCTGAAATGAAGCTTTTAGAACAGCGAAGAGAAAGGCTTTATTTGGTCGAGAAAAAATTAGATGCAACTATTGAGAGATATAAAACACAATTAAAAGCAATAGAAAACGAAATAGAAGGCGCACAAAAATTCGTGGATAACAGCGTCAAAAGCTTTAATTACGCGAAATAATTATTAATAATTCATAAGAACGAAGCAGTTAATTTAACTGCTTCGTTTTGTATTGCATTTTAAACATTAAAAACGCATCATAGCAGTCTATTTTAAGAGCCTGTCTTGCTAAAATGCAAAAATCAAGCTATGACATGAATACAGGCTCGATTTTCGGACTGCGGTTAAAGTTGAAAGCGGGCAGTGACTCGGTCACATATTTAAGTCCTCAATCATTCCAGCGAGTACTTAAATTAGTACGTTAGTACCTGCACCATTAAGCTCAATAATCATAGTATTAATATCAAGATTGATGACTTTAGAAAAGGTGACTGTGTCACCGATTCAACTTTAACAAGACAGCTTCTAAGAAATGTAGCAATTTGACTTGGTTTAAACCATTTGGCCGATGCCTGCCTGAAAAAAATATTACAAAATAACTATAAGACAGGGAAAAATCATAAAAATTTTGAAGATTGCTTCTTGCAGTCAACCATTAATCTAATAATAAAAAAAATATTTTCTGGGGTTATCAATTTAAAATGTGAGTAGATATAAGGGGAGCCGAAAGTATGAATGAAATTTGGGCAGACACTATAGGCAAAGATTTATCACCTAAAAAAAGCAAGTTAATAGAGGTTTTAGAAAATCAACCTCCATTTATGTATTGGTGGTTTGCTTGTACTTCAGTAAGTTTATGCTCAGTTTATGTAATGCTGCTTACTAAGTTGTAAAAAAAATCATATTTATATTAAAAATCCTGGGTGATGAGCGTTACCCAGGATTTTTAATATAAATATGATTTATGAAAGTTCTTCCAGTAAACTATCATCTATTTCAAAATTTGCATAAACATTTTGCACATCATCGTGATTCTCTATATTATCTAATAATCTTAAGACCTGCTTAGCTGACTCTATATCCTCAATGGTTATTGTATTTTGTGGATTTCTTGTTACTTCTACATTTTTAAGCTTATACCCTGCTAATTCGATCTGTTCTGCAACGTCCTGAAGGGTCTCAGTAGTTGTAATAACCCGATATTCATCTTCATCAGCAACAAAATCTTCTGCCCCTGTATTTATTGCAGTTTCAAATAACTGATCCTGATCAATATCGGCTTTATCAATAGAAATAATACCTTCTTCTTTAAACATCCAACCAACACAGCCAGTTTCACCAAGATTACCATTGAACTTATTAAAGTAACTCCTTATATCTCCGGCTGTTCTGTTTCTATTATCAGTCATTGTCTCTATAAGTATAGCTACTCCACCAGCGCCATAGCCTTCATAAGTAATTTCTTCGATATTATCCCCTGCACCAGAGCCTGAAGCTTTGTCCAGGGCGCGCTTTATATTATCATTTGGTAAGCCTGCTGCCTTTGCTTTATCTATTGCAGTTCTTAATCTAAAGTTTGTTTCAGGGGTTGCTCCGCCTGTTTTAGCAGCGACCATTATTTCTCTGGAGAATCTCGCAAATGCAGCACCTTTTTGTGCATCTACTTTGGCTTTCCTATGTTTGATATTAGCCCATTTTGAATGACCAGACATATTTCCTCCTAGTGATAAACTCTCATAACAGAATTTTAATATAAAAATAGCATTTATACCAGAATGAATTAGCTTTTCTGGAAAATCTAGTGTCCACAGACTTATTATCATTAATATTGATATTATGGAATTTAATTATGCAGCCTTAGCGCCCGCTTTTTAAAAATTGTTTCATTTTCCGATTACTTTTTTTGAGCAGTATATGCCTAAACTAATTAAACCCAACTTGCTATTGTATAAGTAGGGGGATATTTAACCCATGTATTGCTCACTAAAAACCATAAAGTATATTATATTTATTTTGATTATGGTAAAAACATGTTATATTTGAACGAAGTGCATATTTTAAAAGGGGTCAAATATCGTGAAAATCTTGTTTACGGCAGCAGAAGCAGCACCATATGCAAAAGTAGGGGGGTTAGCTGATGTTGCAGGTAGCTTGCCTAAATTTATAAAGAAATCAGGCAATGATATTAGAGTAATCATGCCGCTATATGGGTCTATTGATCAAAAAAAATATAATTTGCAGGATGTTCCTAATTCAGAAATGGATATTCAGTTCGGACACAGATCTCTTACCGTCTCTTTGAAACAAGGAAAACTTCCTGATTCTGACGTTATCATATACTTTGTAGTTAATAATACATATTTTGGATCACATAGTGAGGTTTATCCAAGTAAGGCACATGAAAGATTCGAGCAGGAACGATTTATCGTTTTTGGCATGGCCACACTTGAACTAATGAAAAGAATTCACTTTAAGCCGGATGTAATACATTGTAATGACTGGCACACAGCCAATATACCAGTTTATATTAAAACAAACTACAGAGATTGTGATTTTTATAGAGGAACTTCTACCGTCTACAGTATCCATAATTTAGCTTATCAAGGAAGATTTGGATTTGAGATATTAGAATTTGCCAATATAATTGACAATTGGGTTTTTGGGTCTGAAGGACTGGAATATTACGGTAAATTAAACTGGATGAAAGGTGGAATTACATATTCTGACCAAATTAATACCGTATCTCATACTTATGCAAAAGAAATTCAGACCCCGCAATATGGTGAAGGCCTTGACGGATTATTATTAACAAATAGTCATAAATTAAGAGGCATTTTAAACGGTATTGATTACGATGAATGGAATCCTAAAACTGATCCTGTAATACCAAAGAATTACTCTGTAATAGACCTATCAGGAAAAGCTAAATGCAAGAGTGAATTACAGAAAGAATTAGGATTAAAACAGGCTCCAGATACACCTTTAATTGGACTAATATCAAGATTGGTTGACCAAAAGGGCTTAGATCTTATTGCCGGAATAGCTCATGATTTAAAAAGTATGAAAATACAACTGGCAGTGCTTGGTACCGGTCAGGAAAAATATGAAATGATGTTCAAAGACTTAACAGCTATTTCTGGCAATATCAAAGCTGTAATAGGATTTGATAGTAAGCTGGCAAAAAGAATTTATGCGGGTTGTGATATGTTCTTAATGCCAAGCAGATTTGAACCTTGTGGATTAGGGCAGCTAATAGCTCTTAAATATGGTAATATCCCTATAGCCAGAAAAACAGGTGGTCTTGCTGATACTGTCATAGATTACGATATGGATAACAAAAATGGAAACGGTTTCGTATTTGATGCTTATGACTCATATATCCTTTATAGTGCAATTTCAAGAGCAGTTGAAACATATAAGAATAAAAAAGAGTGGACACATATAATTAATAGAGCAATGCAATGTGATTTTAGCTGGGAAAAAAGCGCTAAGGAATACATTGATCTCTATAAAAAAGCATTAAACAACTAAATTCGGGGGAGTATAACTATATGCCTGAAATGAGAAGAGATCCAATAACAAAGAATTGGGTAATAATAGCAACAGAAAGAGCAAAACGTCCTGAGAAACCTTCCTTTACAAAAGATGTAAAGGAAGAAGATATTGCGCATGAAAAAAACTGTTTTTTCTGTAGCGGAAATGAAACATCAACTCCGCCTGAAGTATTAGCTTATAGGCATTACAACAGCAAGCCCGATGGCCCGGGATGGAATATGAGAGTTGTTCCAAATAAATTTGCAGCACTAAATCTTGAACAGGAATTTCATATAAAACAGGATAATCCTCTTCAGATTAATAGTTACGCTACAGGCTCAGCTGAAGTAGTAATTGAATCACCACATCACACAAAAGATTTATCTCAACTTCGAATTGATCAGATTGCTGATGTATTAAGGGCTTATAAAGACAGATATATTACACTTTCTCAGGAAAATTCAATTAAATATATATTAATGTTTAGAAACCATGGCATAAATGCAGGTACCAGCATCAGTCACCCACACAGTCAAATAATCGCAACTCCGGTTATACCACTTAAAATATCAGAAGAATTTACCGGAGCAAACGATTATTTTGAGTCTACAAGCCGATGTGTATATTGTGATATGATTAAGATGGAGACAAAAGAACGCTCAAGAATAATTTATGAGAATGAGCACTTTATATCCTTTGCCCCATACGCATCCAGAACGCCGTTTGAAACTTGGATAATGCCCAAATTCCATAGTGCAAAATATCAAGATTTAAACGAGGAGCAAATTTTATACTTGTCTGAAGTCTGGAAAGCCACATTATACAAAATTTATAAAGGATTGGATAATCCTCCTTATAATTATTACATCCATACCTCACCAACACAGAAAAACACTGACAGATACTACCACTGGCATGTGGAATTAATCCCGAAATTAACAATAGCAGCAGGATTCGAGCTTGGAACAGGTATGTATATAAATATTGCAATTCCGGAAGATTGTGCAGAATATTTAAGGGAGATTGAAGTAAAATAAGTTTGGTTTAAAATATACTTATCAAATTTTTAAAACATTAACATAATTAGAAAGAGGACATATAAATGATAAACTCAGTAGTATTAGTTGGAAGAGTCGGTCAGGATCCTGAAATGAAATATTTTGAATCAGGAAAGGTAAAAACCACATTTTCAATGGCCGTTAACAGATGGACCAAAGAAGGTGATAAAACTGACTGGTTTAACATTGAATTATGGGACAAAAATGCAGAGGTTGCCGGTGAATATGTTCGCAAGGGACGTCTCGTCGGAATCGAAGGCAGACTTGATGTAAGTAGCTGGACGGATCAGGAAGGCAATAAAAAAGAAAGATTTTTTATCCGCGCAACCAATCTCCGTTTGCTAGGCGGTAAAAAAGAAGAGAGCTCAGCTGGATTTTAAATATGAGTCTACAGATAGGAACAATAGGAATAATTGCTGACGATTTAACAGGTGCAAATGACACGGCGCTTCAGTTTTACTTAAGCGGTAGTAACACTCAAATTATGCTTGATTATACTACAGTGCCTGAAGGGAAAGCTAATACCCAAACCTGGGCAATAAGTACGGAAACAAGGAACAAAGATACTGAAGAAGCTGCTAAAATTGTTAGTAATGCTACTAAATTATTACTGGATAATTTAAAAATAGAATATCCCTACAAAAAAATAGATTCTACCTTAAGAGGAAATGTAGGGCCGGAATCATTAGCAGTTTTGGATGTTATGGGTTGGGATGCAGCAGTAATAGTTCCCGCATTCCCTGCTGAAGGCAGAACTACTGTAGGCGGATATCATCTACTAAAAGGTGTTCCCATTGAAAGAACCGAAGTTGCAAGAGATCCGCAATCTCCAATCTACCAATCTTATGTTCCTGCACTGCTAAAGCAACAGGTAGAAAAACCTGAACTCATAGACTTAATTCAATTAGCAACTGTAATGAGGGGCGCAGGACCTATTCTTGTAGAATTACAGGAAATGATTAAAAAGAACAAGAAATTGATAGTTATAGATGCTGTTTCAACTACCGACTTAGAGCAAATAGCTCTTGCTATCCAAAAATGTAATTATAAAATCTTACCTTGTGGCTCTGCAGGCTTAGCTCAGGCATTAACAAAATTCTGGCTGCCTGAAGTTAAACATCAGCATATAACCAAGGTAATTCCTACGTTACCAATTCTTATAATGAGTGGAAGTGCTACAGATGTCACCAAAACACAAATTAAGAAATTGATGGAATCTGATGAATTCGAGCCAAGTATTATTGAATTATCCCCTCATCAGGTTTTAAGCGAACCTTCAGAAGAATTAGTTGATAGAATCACAAATAATCTTGGAACAGATGGAATTGTGCTTGTTCATTCAGCACCTTTAGAAGGCGATTTGAATCCAACAATGGAATATGCAACTCAACAGGGAATACAATCAGAAAATGTTTCTGGTATTGTCAGTGATTTTCTTGCCAATTTAACTCAAAAAGTCATCAATGAGCACGGAGTGATTCTGGTTACTATTGGCGGAGAAACTTCATACAAAGCATGTAATGCAATTGGCAGCAAACACCTTCAATTAATAGATGAAGTTGAACCGGCTATTCCATTATGCCTGGATCATAAAGCTCAATGGATTATCACAAAATCAGGCAATCTCGGCTCACCAAACACGTTGATAAACATACTTAAATACTTTAAAAAGCATCAGGAAGTTAAGTAATTACTGATTCTTATGGAAAAATATAAAAAAATAGCAATAACAATAGGTGATCCTGCTGGAATTGGACCAGAGATCATTATAAAAGCTATTAATTCTCTAGATATTCCTGCTAGTGAGTATCTTCTTATTGGCAATAAAGATATATTTCATAAAACAGCGTCAAAAATTAACCTATTATTACCTGAAAATCTGGAAATAATAGGTATCCCTTGCGATGTTTCCCATATAATAACAGGCCAACCTAATATTCAGAGTGGCAAGTTATCCTTTCTGGCTCTGGAAAAAGCATGCCAGCTTGCACAGAATAATGAAATCAAAGCCATAGTGACTGCTCCCCTTTCTAAAGAAGCAATAAATATGGCAGGTTATCACTATTCAGGTCAGACTGAAGTTTTACAGGAATATCTGGGACATGGGAAAAAGGCAGAGATGCTTTTTGTTGCTAAAGATTTTCGGGTACTTTTATTAACAAGGCATATTCCATTAAAAGATGTACCGGCGGTTTTAACTCAGGATAAAGTCATAGAATCAATATTAGCTTTGAATAGCTCATTAATAAAAGATTTTAAAGCTGCTAAACCAAGACTGGCAATATGCGGGTTAAATCCTCATTCAGGAGAAAACGGTCTTTTAGGAACAGAAGAACAAGAAATTTTGATTCCAGCTATAGATAAACTTAAATCAAAATATAATATTGAAATAGATGGCCCGTTTCCTGCCGATACTATGTGGCTAAAAGCTTCTAAACCTTATAATGAGAATGAGCCACAACCTTATCATGCTTATATTGCCTGTTATCATGATCAGGGATTAATCCCTATTAAACTTTTAGCAATGGATGCTACTGTAAATACCACCATCAATTTACCAATTATAAGAACTTCCCCAAGTCATGGTACGGCTTTTAATATAGCAGGTAAGAATATTGCCAATTCTAACAGCATGCAAGAAGCTATTAGTCTGGCTTATAGTATAAGTATATAATTAAACTCATTTGACTGGCATTTTACCCCTCTCAATATTCTATTGGAATATTTATGACTTTCTGCGATACAAGTACGCTAAACACGTACCTGTATCGACTAGCTTTAAATGTAATGACTTGTTTCAAGAATGCAATTGCCACTGTCCTTAGTTAGCAAAGTTACAATTGCTAGACCTGTATATCTCTCTTACAAGACCGACTTTAGACTTTACCCCAAAAAGTCTAAACAGGTATGTTAGTCTGCGTTTGATGTAGCCTACTGAATAACCGGTTTTTTCAGCCATTTCTGTGTTAGTTTTTTCTTGAAATATAAAGTCAATAAGTGATTTGTCTAACTCGTCAATTGTCACTAACATGCGTTGGTTCATAATCTTTACCCCTTTTCTCTAATCCAGCTCTATCATTACGGTAAGGTGACAAAATACTTAGCAGTGTTTTATGTTTCTATCCCCAATTAGAATTACATTGTTTCCGTATTTAGCTTCCAGCTTATCCCAGGCTTTAGCTAAATTTTGCTGTTTTATCTGAATATCAAGCGTATCAAATAAAGAAAGTTGAGAATCGTATTCTTCTGACAGGTTTTCCAGAATTACACCTGAGCTTCTATAAATTACCTGCGGGTTGAAAATATCATTGAAATTTTTATTGATAGATTCAAAAATTTCAAATTCCCAGTTTGTTGAGTAAACAAGGGCAATTTTGGTTGAGTAAACTTTAAAATCCTTGGTTCTTAGCATAATTCCTATGGTTTGAGTTTTTTGCCCCAGCCTTCTTAATTTTGTACATGCTCTATGGGCATGATAATAAAGAGAATCTTTAATATATTGCTCATTTGAGGTGAATTTCCCAAATGAACTTGTCTGCTGTATTGATTTAGGCAGGCTAACTTCATGGCTTATTCTGTAAATACTTTTTCCTGTTAACTCTAGTTTTAGCTCCATTCCTTTCTTACCTAGAGTTCTATTTATAAAATTCTCACTCTGGCAAACGAATTCATAGGCTGTATGCAGTCCAAACTGATTTAAGAGAGTGACAGTATTATTTCCCATGCCCCATATATCAATTAAATCTGTTTGCATTAATTCATTATCAATATCCTGATAATCTATTTTATAAATCCCATGGGATTTTTTAGCTTTTCTGGTAGCAAGTTTTGCCAGAACCTTAGTTGAGCTTACTCCAATAGATACAGGAACCCCGACTTTGTATTTTATTGCATTTCTGATGTCTGATGCTATTTCTAAATAAGATTTCTTATAAGTTTTTTCTAATCCTGTAAGGTCAATAAATGCTTCATCAATGGAATAAATTTCAATAATAGGGCTAAATTCACTTAAAACTCTCATTACTCTTGCTGAAATTTCACCATATAAATCATGTTTTGCTGCAATATAGTGAACATCAGGAAATAATCTTTTTGCCTGAAAAACAGGCATGCCCATTTTAACGCCAAGTTCTTTAGCTTCTCTTGATCTAGCAACAATACAACCGTTATTGCTGCTCATAACACAGACGGGTTGGTTTAATAATGCCGGATTGAACAATTGTTCGCAGGACGCAAAGAAAGAATCACAATCCATTAGAGCGATTGCAGGTATGCTGGAAGCAACCATCGGATGACTCCTTATAACAATGTCAAAACTCTAGAATGCGCTTGGTCAGCCTGCAACACCTTGCCAAGCAAGCTGTTTTGGGTGCCAAAGGCACTAACTCAGACTCATCGATCTTGGTAATAATATTAAAATCAGTGAGTTGAATGATGCAGCTTTGCTGCCGACCGCTTCGCATAAGCCTCTTGCTAATAGACTAAATTAATATTTATTTTGTTCATTAAGAGGGTAAGGCGGTGTGTTTATACTCTTAATAGTAGTGCAAGTGGTTAAGGCGCTATTTTGGTTAATGATTAAAGAACTTAAATAGGTGCCTTTGGCTAATCCGTACTAAGATTTTAATTTTCTTACAAGACCGGTTACAATGCCAAATATTTGCAATTCCTGTTGAGCTTTTATAACTGGGTAAGCTTCATTTGCAGGTTCTAAACTAACTTCTCCTTTCTCTTTACGATAGAATTTGATGGTGAATTCTCCATCAACCATTGCTACGACTACATCACCGTTTTGCGCTATACGGCCTTTTTCTACTATGACAATATCATCCTCAAAAATACCTGCATCAATCATGGAATCTCCAACTACACGTACAGAGAATGTCGATGCCGGCGCTTTGATAAGGAAACTATCAAATGATAATCTTTCCATAAGGCAGTCTTCTACAGCTGTAGGAAAACCTGCTCTGACCCCTGATTCGAAATAGGAAATCCCAAAAAGCTCCTCTGATATGAAATAGCGATTATTATCTTCCTTTAAAAATCCATGATCAAGGAGCTTTTTGAAATACTGCCAGATAGAATTCTTGGATTTATACCCAAGATCTTTGCAGATTTGCTCGAAGCTGGGGAGCGGCCTATTTTCATAGGCCGATTGGAGTTTATTTAAAAATTCTTTTTGCTTGCTTGTAATCATATACTTATTTTATGAACATTTGTTCATAAATGCAAGAGTTTTTTCAAAAAATATTTACAATATTAAAAATACTTATAAAGGTATTTTTAATATTAAGTTGATATATATTGTTATTTGAAATATTAAGACTTTATTGAACTGAAATTTATTATCATAATGATTGTTATATATTCATAAAAATTATTTGCCACTAATCACTACAATATTTTTTGCCGATTAGTTCATCAGGCAGGAAACTTTGTTTAATATCAGGACTAGAATGAGTATAAACATAATCATTACCAAAACCGTATTTTGAAGCATCTTTATAATGGCTGTCTTTTAAATGCGCTGGCGGAGGATAACTTTCACCTTTAATTTCTATGTCATGCAAGGCCATATCTATTGCTGTTATTGTTTCATTTGACTTAGGAGCTTTTGCTACATATATAGTTGCCTGAGCTAAAGGAATTCTACCTTCAGGCAAACCCAGTAATTCAACAGCTTTATATGCACTCATTGCAATATTAAAAGCCATAGGATCAGCATTTCCTACATCTTCACTGGCAGTGACTACCAGTCTTCTTGCAATAAATCTTGGATCTTCACCACTTGCAATCATTTTAGCAAGCCAGTAAATAGCTGCATCAGGATCAGAACCTCTTAAACTTTTTTGAAAAGCTGATGCATGATCATAATGCTCCTGTAATCCATATTTGACATATCGTTTTTGTATTATTTCCTCGATTAAATCAAGGGTCATTATTTTTACATTATCCTTAATAGGGCAGGCAAAATATGATGTTTCAACCAGATTAAGCGCTATTCTTGCATCTCCTTGAGAATGTTTAACGATAAATTCACCTATTTTAGGATCAATATCGATTTTTCCGTATTTGTCTATAAGGTATTTGTAACCTTTTCTGCTTATTTTAAGCAAGTTATCATCATCAAGCGGCTTTAATAAAAGCACCTGAACCCTTGAAAGAAGCGCAGGAACTACTTGAAAAGAAGGATTTTCTGTTGTTGAGCCCATTAAATATATTGTGCCATTTTCAAGATATGGTAACAGTGCATCCTGCTGGGTTTTATTATATCTGTGAATCTCATCAATAAAAACGACTGTCTTTTTACCGGAGGTTCTTAATTCTTGTTTTGCGTTTTCTACCGCTTCTCTTATATCTTTTATGCCTGAACTTACAGCGCTTAATTCAACAAAGATACTGCTGGTTTCTTTTGCTATAAGTCTTGCCAAAGTTGTTTTGCCACAACCGGGAGGTCCCCATAATATCAGTGAAAAAAGTCTGCCTGATTTTAACAAATTCCATATAGCGGAATTTTCCTTGATTATATTGCCCTGACCTAGAAATTCATCCAAAGATTTAGGCCTTAGCAATTCAGCAAGTGGTATTTGACGATTTTGCTCTTCTAATATATCGAATAAACTCATACATGCTTCTCAAAATTATTGTTAGTACTTTTATTATATCAATAATAAAAGTTTCCTTAAATTCATACTTAAAATCGATAGATATTCGCTAAAAAATCTTGTATTATGTAATTATACATTTAAGGTTAGGCCTATATAAGCTTACAATAGGGGCATTAAGATGGATAATGAGGTAAAGGTTTCTAACATTAACATAGAGGCATTTAATCTTTATAAAGTCACCTGTGAGGAATTGATTGCAAACGCAATTGAAAATGCTGGATTGATCAAAGCTGGTACCTGTATTAACGATCAGCGTGCCTTAGACTTTCATAAATCTTTTTGTGATAAGAGGGAAAACTTTAAAGAAGCTACGAAACTGGGTAATTTACTGGTTAAGTACAAAATAATTACCCAAAATCAGCTTCATGAAGCCCTTAAACATCAAAAGAAATACCCCGAATTAAAGCTGGGTACAATTCTTTTGAACTTTAAATTCTGCACTTTATCAGATATAGAAAAATTTCTGTATCTGCAGGTGCAAATACGCGATGATTTAAAAGAAATTAATGACCTCTCAGAAAGAATGGCTTCTATTAGAAAAAGATTACTGCAACCTGTGGGTATAAATACTTAAAAATTCATGTAAAACTTAAATATTAGCAATTAAGGATATAACAATTTTTCCTTATACCCTTATATCAATCAAGAGCTAAATCGAATTTTTGTAAAGTTTAATAACTTAAATAGCAAATTTTGAGCTTATAAAGTTTTTATGATACTATGCAAAAGGATCTGTTGAAGGGGAAGATGTTTAATGCTTATTAATAAGACTGTCGGAATTAATAGCTTTCAAAACTCAAAAACTACTAGACAATCGCAGAAACACAATCAAAACTTTTTTAATAAAATGGAAAAATGGTCTGAGCCTTATTATAATGGTGATGGACGGCTATCTTCAAAGGAAAAATTGACAAATGTAGCAAGAGGTGCAGGTTACTTTATTACAGAAGCTGCCAGTAGCCCTAAAAAGCTTGCAGTTACAGCCGCCACTACAGCTGGAATTATTGGTACAGGCGTAGGACTCGTAACCGCAGGAATAGTATCAGCCCCGGCAATACTACTTGGTGCGGGAGTTATAAGTACTGGATTAGCCCTATATAAAGGAACTAAAGCTGCTCAAAATTTTACGACTGCAAACGGGAATGAGCAAAAACTTGCAGATGCATATTTTAATACAGGTGAAGCCATAACTGATACTATAATGGCTGGATTAGCAGGTGGAGCTGCAAAGCATGCCGCAAAAGTAAGTACAATAGCAGCTATAAGTCATAATTCTACCAGTGAGGCTTTAAAAGTAGGAACTATATTATCAGATAATGGTACATTTATCGGGTCACAGGTTAGTAAGTT
>AMFJ01035903.1_pt1 | contig 19971 bp, 17 predicted proteins | sample 427208 | NCBI WGS metagenome assembly AMFJ01 (sample SAMN02954298, study PRJNA114691) | groundwater metagenome | biome: aquatic; feature: subsurface aquifer; material: sediment; isolation source: subsurface aquifer sediment | place: USA: Rifle, CO | collected 2008-08 | reverse complement strand
AATGATTTAGATGTTTCAATCCACGCTCCCGCGCGGGGAGCGACCGACTGTTGTTAAGTATGCACATCCTATGACTGAGTTTCAATCCACGCTCCCGCGCGGGGAGCGACTGTATCTATTTCTTATGCAGTAATATCAAGGGTTTCTTCTATCGAAACCGCTGACCATAATATTAATCATAAGATTTAAATACAAAAGTATCATAACATTTTTTTATGTTGTTTGGAATCAAATATTTGGAATTATCGCGGACATTCCTGAGATTTTATGTTAGCTTAGGGTTCGCGATTAAATAATAAGAGGACCTTCAGGGTCGTAGGCTTCTTTTGCACCCACATGCTCAACACGTCCCTGCCAATTGCTTCCTAAATAATAAAATCTTAAACTATCCAAATCTTTGTCGATTATTGATTCAAGCTTGTTCTTTAAAACAGTCCACTGAGCAGGATCAAGTAAACATTCAAATACTGACATTTGTACTCTTTGTCCTTTATTTTCGCAAGCTTTTGCAACATGTCTTAACCGTTTCTTACCTAATTTAGTTTCGGTATTCACATCATAAGTTACCAGAACCATCATAATTCACCTCCAAATAAAAGGCGGATAATCTTCTAAATCGCCTCTTAAAAATCTTGCAAATAATGTTGCCTGAACGTATGGAAGAAGCCCTATATTGATTTTTTCATCTATAAATGGATGCATTATTTCTTCCTGTTTTCTTTTTTGGTATGTAACTAATAGTTCTTTTCTCGTTTCATCATCCATTAATACAGCACCTGTCTCTGTTTTTTTAAACCCGCTTCCTTTTACTTGTTGACGATTAACAAGAGTTAATGCCAACCTGTCAGCAAGATACGGTCTTAGTTCTTCCATTAAATCCAAAGCAAGCCCAGGTCTTCCGGGACGATCTCTATGCAAAAATCCCACAGCAGGGTCAAGCCCAACAGTTTCAAGGGCAGAAACAACATCGTGCGCAAGAAGAGTATAAATAAATGAAAGCAGAGCATTCACATTATCCAGCGGAGGCCGTTTACTTCTTTCGTGAAAATGAAAAGCTTCTTTCTGTGTTGTAATTAAATTATCAAATACACCGAAATAAGTCCGAGCGGCATCACCTTCAATTCCCCTTATAGAATCAAGATTTAATTCTTTTCCGCCATTGTTTGAACCCATTTGTGATAATCGTTCCAGTAAAAAAGCCAGATAATTAACTGCTTTTTCTACAAGCTCAAGACTTTCATTTTCTTTTTTGTCTCTTAGCCTTCGTAACAGAGATGTACGACAATTTGATATTTTAACTGAAACTATTAATCTGGCAATTTTTGCAGATTGCAGCAAATCGTCAGACCTTCTGTATTGCTCCTTTCTTAATAGAACATTTCCGGAAACTCTTCCCTGAACTTTTGCCCAGAATTTTCCATGTTCACTTAAAAATGAAACATTAACATGATTTTCTGCGCACATCTCCATTAACTGTGGTGTTAAAGTAACAATTCCAAAACAAACAATTCCTGAGAGTGTGTGAATTGGAATACGAAGCTTGGTTTCCCGTTCCACGCTGACATTAACTGTTTCCCCTTCGCGCGAAAGCCAGGCCCCTTGAGTTGTAATATAAAGTGTGTTTAATAATTTTTTCATGATTTAGGCTTGTATGAATATTGTTTTAATTCTTCCAAAAACTTTTCTTTGGATTTTTTATTTTCATAGCCTTTTTTTGTCTGATTATTTAAGTATCTTTGCCCGGTAATTTCAGTATTCTGCAGGGAATCAGCCCATCCTCTTATTTGCCTTGATATTGATTCGGCTTTGGATTTCAAATCTGAAATTTGAGATTTGAGATTATCAAAATACGGCATTAATTCCATTACGGCCAGAATCGACCTGACTTCTCCGGCGGAGCCTCTGGCATAATACAGAAAAGTGATTAATTCCTGTGTTGTTCCGCGCTCAAAACCTTCGGCGATATTATTTGAAATTGAAAGCGAAGCTCTTTGAATTTGGTTGGCAATATCGCCTTTAAATCTGAAGGATTTATCTTCAGTCATAATAAATATTTTAGCAGATAACTTCGCGGAATCTTTCCAAACGGGTAAATCCTCAAAACGTTCATATTTCATATGAATCTCCAATTATAAAATTAATCATTGTTCTTTTTATGAAATCTCAGTTGTCGACTATTTGTCGACAACTCTGCACAGCTTTTATCTTTTTATATTTTTCCTTCATTGACCATTCGAGTGGAATCAACAAAATGGTTTTATCATCAACCTTCAATTTGAAGGTTAAATCCCTGATTTCTAGAAACCTCCTTGTACTTGTATATAATATCCTTCCATGATCAGATTTCAAATATCTTATTCAAGTATTGCTGCGATTTACTTTTTACTAATGCTTTCGGCATACACTGCCGGATCAGGGAACAGCTTTCGCATTTTTCATTATAAATTGGTAAAGGCGTAACACCATTTTTTATTAAAACGTGAAATCGTTTTGCAATATCTATTGTTTTATCTCTTAAATCTTGGTTAAAATCTACATCAAACCGATGCATGGTTTTCCCATAAAAAATTGAACCTCTCGGAATTTTGACATTTAGCATTTCTTCCAATGACAAAGCCTGTGCGCATAATTGCACCACATCACAATCATCAAGTTTGGGATTTCCTCTTTTATATTCTACCGGAAAAGGATGCCAAATTTGATTTTCAAAATGAAATTCAACGACATCAGCCTTTCCAATCAATCCATATTCCATTGAGCGAAGCATAAGGCTATACACAGTCCTGATTTTTCCCCTCGACTCATGACCTTCATCATGTACTTTTTCATGCATGACGCGACCTTCCGCAGTAAACCGATTTTCTTCCCAAGCCTGTTCAATATGTATCAAAGCACATTGCCTGGGACAAAAAATCAAATGCTGAAGACCGGATATAGGCAGTAAATCATCTTCGGAATACATAATACATCACCAATTTCAAGGAATAAGGGGAGGTACAAATTGTACCCCCCTTTAACAAATAAAATTTAAAAACCATTAATCTCTTCTGGAATTAAATCTTTGAAATTATTTAATTCATAAGTACCATTTTCCTTAACCTTTAAAGTGTTATGAACTTTAGCAGATGAATATTGTCCAGATTTACAATTATGATTCCACCAAATTACTTTTAGAATTTGCATACTTCCTGCAGGACGTGCTGATGATTCATCATTTTCAAAAAGTTTCGGGAGCACCTCTTTAATTACGTTAGCATCTTCATCATTGAATTTTGTTTTCTCCGCCAGTTGTGGATTCATGCTCCCAAAAAAACAATAAATACCATTATCAACTCTATGTTTTGTCCCCATAGTATCAGAAGCTTTTTTTGCTCCATCCCCTTCTCCGCTTACGCTTTTAGTAATTTGGGTGCTTGTAACATCAATTTTCTCAACACTAAATGCCGGATGAATTGAGACTGGTCCACGAATTCCTATAGAAACACCTGAATCATCATTTTTATCAAGCTCACCAGAGTCTTTATTCTTTTTATCTTTTTTTACACCCTTAGATTTATAAGCAAATATTTGACCAAATGCCCGTACATCTATCCATTTTTTACAAGCTTCATCGCTAAATCTATTATTCTTATTATCCATAGGAATGTCTTTTAATTCCCCTTCCGCTCTATTTCGTAAACTTGAATATTCATCTAATTTATTATCGTCTGATTGAACGAAAATATTATGAATATATTCGCCTTTTTCATTTTTTATTTCCATTAATCGGTTTCTGATTTTTCGCTTAATACAAACGTCTGATAATTCTCCATAGCCATCATAATTTATTCGTGGTCGATTACCATTTAATGGGTCACCATTGGGATTTGCCCTTTTTACGCTAAAGATAACTGCAAAATCAATTTTGTTGTTTAAAGTTTCCATTATTATTTCTCCTATTATTAAATATTTTTTTCTGTTTCAGAATGAACATCTTCAGTTTCATTAAATTCAGGTCTAAGGGCAGATCGTTGACAATGATATCCAAGCAAATATTCACCCGTGAGTTGCTTGTCATTTTCATAATCTCCCTCTTGAAACAGATCATGAATAGCATCTAGTAATATTTTCTTTTCATGTAAAAAACCAGAGCGCTTGGCTTGCAAGCGTGTTTTATATGGCGTTAGAGCTTCTTCAATTATTTTCCATGTTGAAAAGGGTCTCTCTGAAAACCGCTGCATCATTTTTGCAGCAGTTGTATCTCTTTTCTCTCCAGCTATATACAATGCTCGATCTTCTACATGCTCAGCAACTGCAAGTAACCGACCATATAGATAATCTCTCGTAGTTCTAGTTTCGTTTAATGCCATTTCATAACCCTCCTTTTCATTTAATTTTCGAAAAAGCGCACAGGCAATACTGAGCGTTTTATTCCACTCCCAATTGTCCATACTAATTTTATTACTTGCTCTTCGTATTATTGATTCAACTATATCAACCGGAATTTGACGACCATCTATAATGCACGGCAATATTCTCTCAATTGTAGCCTTTTTTAATTTATCATTTACTTTGTTCCCATGCACTGCTTCAGCAATATCTTTGGGAGCCGGAGCACCGACAAAATGTATATGTTTATTTTTCTTTTTATTTCCCTGTTTTTCTTCAATAAACTTATAAGCATGAACCCATGCACAAGATTCATGCCAGTATTCTAATCGTTTCAGAAAATCAGAAGCAGTCAATTCACGATAATAAGTTATTGCCATTCTTCCTGGAGTTGCCGAGTCAAGTCCAATTACAACAATAGAATCAGTTTTACCTAGATCAGATTTATAACCAGAAATTTTATTTTTTAGTTTTAAAGCAAGTTGCTGAGCAGTATCGTGTGCGCCAATATTATCATTAACCAAACCCTCAACTCCCAACATTTCAAAAGGGTCTTCCCAAGGCTTAGGTATTTGCTTTCCTGCAATAGACCATGCAACAAATGCTTGATCATAATTTCTATACCCCTGCCTACTAATCAACCATCTTAAAGCGCTATGAGCTTTTTGACTGACTAAAAAATTTATACCGCATGCTTGGTATTTATTATTTTCCTTTGTATCTGTAAAACGTCCCCGAAATGTAAAACCCTCCCAATCATTTGAAGAAATTATTTTGGCTTTATCACCATCATTTCGTAGCTTCGCTGGATGCTGATCAGCTACAAATGATTCTATTCCAGTTATATAACACAAAGTTTTAATATTCTTTTTACTCGAATAATAATTAATCCAACAATCCCATAACTCACTATCCTCCCATACTTTTGGACAGTCATCTCCTGCTATTTCCACTTCCCAACGAACAAAAGCGTCTGCCTGCCATGTTTCATTTTGAAATAAATTAAATATAGAGGGTTTTTCATTTTTATTACCATCCCATTTTTTAAGTAATTTTCCATCATCTCCAACAAACAAAATCTTATGCGCAACTAAATCTTTAATAACACATCCATTATTTACATATTTCAATACTCCCTTTACTTTAAAATGCCCATGACAAGGTGAATTACACCATTCTTTGAGCTGAGTTAAATATCCTTCATAATAATGTTTTTTATCTCCACCGAAATTTTTATAATCCGCTGCTATATATTGTAATTTATCGCAAAGAGGATGCGGGGACTCTCCACTTGTACGCCCCCCAGAATTTTCTGTGCATGGAATAATCGTTCTTGCCAATTCTTTTGAAATAACCCGTGCACGCTTAAAATTACCTTCGCCATCAATTACTATTTCAATATTAGCTTTTTGAGTTGTATGACATATAGGCAGTAACGGCACTTTTGAATCATCCTCAATTTTTCCAATCATTGATTGACAATTTTCGTAGGTTTCATAAAGCCTGTGTATCCAACTCATTGCAGCACCTCCTGTTCTTCGTAACCTTCAAGCAAGCCTTCTTCATCAAGTCCTATTGATTCAGGTGGATTGGCTTTCATTGAGCGAACAAATTTTTTAATAGCACATTCTTCTGGTCGAATGAATGTTATAACACCATTAATCATTTTAGGACGCCAGAATCTTGCCCAAAATTCATTTTTTCCCAATTCGTCAGGATAATCAAAACCATGGAACATCAAATCATAAGCTATTTCTCCATAATTATCATATTCGCTTTTTTCTTCTCCAAATCTGCATGGCTCAACGTATGCCTGACATTCTCTTGTTCCTAAAAAAATATCACGTCTTCCACCTTTTTCTATCATACGTTTAGCAACAAAAAAGTGTTTATTTTCATTTCTGTCTTTTTCTTGATCTGTACGTTTTAAATTCCATTCAAAATGAGCTTCAACCTGGTATTCTACATCAGAAAGATAAGTATAAATTGCAAGTGAATTTCCTCCACCATATTCAAGAGGCTTTACGCTTTTAGTTTGTGTTCTGATTCGTTTCATAATTCTCAACTTATCAATGATCCATACAATCGTTGGTTTCCAATAAACTGAACTTAATACCCCTTTTAATGCCTCATAAGTAGGAATATGGTATGAACACTTTTCTCCCCCAAGTTTTGTCAGCGGGTCAGTAAATAATGCATACTTCCCATAAACTTTAAAAGCAACTTTGTTTTCTTTTTCCATAAGCACCCCCTTTACTTATCCATTTAAAAATTCATCATCTTTAATAGCAATTAAGCTTAATCCATATTCATCACTATAATATTTTTCATCCAAATAATAAATTTCTGAACCTTTTTGCACTTCGCGAATAATACCATTTTCTAACAATTTGTTGAAAATATTTGGATACACATTAACTGAATATCGCTGTGCTTTGTGAAGTAATTTATACTGTTTATTCAGTTCAAACTTTGAACACAAATCATTTATTATCTCTTTTCCATCTTTCCCGTAAGGGATAACAATTCCTTTTGAAAAAGTTTCAATTGCTTGAAATGCTTTTGAAGCAGTCATAAAAGCCTGACGAATTGCAATATTCGGATGACTATTGTTAATACGTTGATATTCCTGAACAGAATTTTGATTGGTGGAAAGGAGTTCATATAAATTATCATTCCTGTCCACTCCAGAACTTGATTTAACAGGATAGTTCATTTCATCTTTTCTTTGAAAAAAATAATATTGATAATATTGTTCAATAGTCTTTGGACTTAATAAATCATTATCAAATTTATCAGGATCTTTTTTAAATTCATCAAGTAATCGTTCCGTTTTTTCTCCTCCTATTTTAATATCTTCCAATGAATCAATTTTTTCTTCAGATGGATTTATTATTGATACTTTTCCTAATTTCGGAAAATAATCATTATGCCGATTGCACCTGCCAGCGGCTTGTAAAATAGAATCAAAGCCGGTCATAAAACGAATAACTGAAGCAAAAGAAATATCAACTCCCGCTTCTATTAACTGAGTGCTTATACAAACAACTTTTTTCTTATCTTGTAAGCATGATTTTATTTTATTTAAAGCATATAATCTATGAGCAGGACACATATAGGTACTTAAATGATATAATTCAATATTAGACATTAACTTACATTTTTTGTAAATTTCCTGAGCTGATTTTTTTGTATTTACTACAATAAGAACATTTCCTGAATCAGTTACTTGTTTAATCGCAAGTTCTGAGATCTCCTCAGTGCTCCATCCTCCTATTTTTCTATCATCACATAGTTGAACTCTTTTTAAGTCAGAAAACAATTGCCTTGCATTTAGAATAATTTGTTGTTTCTCATTAATTTGTAATGCCCTTGATTTTGGTTCAATTCTATCCAATAGGGGTTGCGTTGCGGTACATAGGATTACTGTAGAACCACAATTATTTACTAAAAAACTTACTGCCGAATTAAACATGTGTACACATCTAACAGGAATCGCCTGCACTTCATCAAATATAATAACTGCATTTGCAAGTTGATGCATCCTGCGCGCACCTCTGGTTCCTGCTCCAAATAAAGCTTCCAAAATCTGTACACTTGTTGTTAAAACAACAGGCGCATCCCAGTTTTCTGAAAGTAATTTCTGTTTGGCTGTCTCATTTTCAGGCAATAAATTTGAGTGATGTTCCAACACAACATCACCTAAATAATTTCCGTTTTCATCAACATCTTCTAGAATCTTTCTGATTTCTTCTGCGTTTTGTTCAATAATTGTTGTGAATGGTAACACATAAATAATTCTATCCATATGATACTTATCCGCATGATTCAAGGCAAAACGAAGACTTGCAAATGTTTTTCCCCCGCCTGTAGGGACTGTTAATTGATATAATCCTTTGGGTTGATTTGAAAACTCATAACACGTATTAGAAATTTTTTGCCTGATTATATTAATTCCTGAGACATTTTCTAACTCACTTAATTTCTTATTAAATCTTTTACACAAATCAATCCATTTCACATAAACGCCATTAAGTCTGAATTTTGCCTTTTGCGGATGTTCAGAATCTGCTGTATTTAATCTGTCGGCATCTAACAGACAGCTAAAAAGAAACCTTATTAATAAGCCCCATTTAAAAGTCAATGTTTGAACTGAATCCTGTTTTTCAATTTTAAGACTCTTAAAATAAATCAGTAAATCAGATTTAAATTCCTCGGATTGCAAGAAACTTATAGAATTTATTATTTGTTCATCATTAATATTTAAAACTTCATTTAAATGAGTTCTTTCATCTGATTTGTTCATACGTTTAGAAAACAAATCAACTCCATCAGGTGAAATGCAATCTATAAGCCCCGAATGGTGTGACGCAATACATAAAGACAAAATTTGAGCAATAAATTTTTCCCCAGGATTTTTCATGAGAGTCTTATAAACTAATTGAGCCCCAGCAGTAGAATGATCTATCTTTCCTTTCAATTCCGAAGAATTTATATAATCCTCTTCATCAGAATCAATTAATCCAACAGCAGATTTAATATATTGCTGAAAATCAGAACTCGCTTTTCCGATATCATGCAGTAAACCGATAATTTCACCATATTTTTTCAAACCAATCTTTGATGCAAACTCACTCGATAACTTTGAAACTTCTTCAAGGTGTTCTTGAAGAGATTGATCTAAACGAGCAATTAATTCTTTATCTTTAAACATTTCTCTCCCCCATTCATCCTACAAACCCATTCATTTCAAGAATACAGTAATTATTCCAACTTCATTCATCCAAATTTCCGGCAATCTGAATAGGAAGGGAGGGGGCAATTTGCCACCCCCCCTTTATTTAGTTCTTCATCACGCCTACGAATATCTTTAATATACCCGCTTACCTGAACCGAATCGGTAAGAACTTCCACTACATCATTAATAACGAACCACCATTCATTATTATGTATTGTCTTGCGAGTTTTCTTACCTTTAAATATAGCAATTTTTGTCCCCAAAGAAATCATAGTGTTATTTCTTTTTTTCCATAATTAGCGCATGGCCGAAAACCACATTATTTATAATTTTACTAATTATGTCATTGTCGGACTTTGAGACTATGTCATAATTCATAAAATTATTTAATTTATAGTTATAAATTTGATTTTTTTATTTTTTCATTAAAATGTTTTGAAATTTACAAATTGCGTCTATTTCATAGCCTTCAAACCAGATTTTATTGTTTAATATTTAGCACGTACTGTGCCACAAGAAGATTTGTGAATTAATTTATTTTACAAAGAAATTAATATTTATTCTTATTCAATTGAAACCAAAGTTGTTAGATTTATTTGAATTCTGAAATTAAAAATAAAACTCCATAAATTCGGGATATTTCAGGCCATTTTTGACTGCACAAAGAATTTGAAAAAGCGCACAATTTTTTGTGCATATGCACATTTTTTTGTGCACTTTTTCAAATTCTTTGTGCAGTCAAAAATGGCCTGAAATATCCCGAATTTATGGAGTTTTATTTTTAATTTCAGAATTCAAATAAATCTAACGACTTTGTTTCCAGTTGAATAAGAATAAATATTGATTTCTTTGTAAAATAAATTAATTCACAAATCTTCTTGTGGCACAGTACGTGCTAAATATTAAGCAATAAAATCCGGTTTGAAGGTGATTGAAACTAAAGAATTTTTTGGGTATTGCTGAAGAGTTACTTCGACAGGCTTATAATAAAGATTAATTAGAGCTGAACGAAAATCATAATTATTGTCATTACCCGATTTGGAGGCTGTGACATAATTAGTAAAATTATAAATAATGTGGTTTTCGGCTAGACACTAATTATGGAAAATTCAAATTCAATTATCAATTCGATGGAATTAGAAAAATGAAAAGAGTAAAAATATCAAAATTGCAAATTAGAATATGTTTCTAAAATAAGATAAATCATGACAGAAGAAAAATCATATTTCAAGTATTGGGGGAAAGTCGATAAGGAAGGCAATTATCATCTACTACCCTATCATTGTCTGGATGTTGCGGCAGTGGGGGAAGTGGTCAATCTATGACAAGCAATATTCAATGTTTTTGGGCTAAAACAAATTCTTCAACATCAGGTGAGATGTGGCATCCACTTATTCTTCATATGGTAGATGTTGCAGCTTGTGCTGATGCAATTCTTAAAAGGGAACCCCCTAACACTCGCGAGCGAATGGGTGCTTTACTCGGATTGAAATGGGAACAAGCGCACCCATGGTTGCTTTTGCTGATTTCTTGTCATGATCTTGGCAAAGCATCGCCGGGTTTCCAACTTAAGTGGGATAATGCAAAAGGACTTCTTAAAAATGCAAATATTCCTTTGCCCAGATTACCGGATACATCAATTAATCACGCATTTGTCAGTCAGATAGCATTAGAAAAAATACTAATTAAAATGGGATGGGCGGAAGACATGGCAGCACTTTGTGCGGATGCCATTGGAGCTCATCATGGGACTCGTGCAACACCATCAGTTCTTGATAAACTTTCCGGCAATCGAAATGGTGTTGATGCAAAGAATTGGAGTCCAATATGGGAACAATTTGTTAATCATCTTTGTAACGTTTTTCAGGTTGGCAATCCTCCTAATAAAAGTGATCTTTCCGGACCTGATTTTATGTTGCTTTCTGGGCTTACCAGTTTTGCAGATTGGATAGGGTCAAATGAAGAATGGTTTTGTTTCGGTAATATTGAGGATTGCGAAGATATCTCAGCATGGCTTGAACGGAGACAAAAAAATGCTGAATTTGCTCTTGATGCTATTGGTTGGAATAATAGGATTCCGCTACTTACTAATTATAAAACTTTTAATGAAGCATTTCCAAAATGTTTTCCAGTGCGACCTTTACAGGAAAGTGTTGCTTCAACTGTTGTGGAAATAACAGAGCCTTGTATTTTACTTGTGGAAGCTCCAATGGGTGAGGGAAAGACAGAAGCTGCGTTTTATGCACATCTTGAATTACAACGCCGTTTTGGACATCGGGGGATGTATATTGGCATGCCGACAAAGGCAACGGGTAATGCAATGTTCATTCGTGTATCAGATTTTCTTAAATCTTTTTCTGGTAAACGTACTGTTGATATCCAATTGATCCATGGTGCAATACAGCTTAACGAAACATTTCAAAAATTGCGTTTTGGACAAATATATGATGAGGGTGAAAATGGAACGTTACAAGCTGGTGAATGGTTTTCTTATAAAAAGAGAGCCTTGCTTTCAGAATATGGAGTTGGAACAATTGACCAGGCCCTTATTACAATCCTCCCTGTTCGGCATTACTTTGTAAGACTCTGGGGGCTTGCAAACCGTGTAGTAATTTTTGATGAAATACATGCCTATGATGCTTACACGGGAACTTTACTATTTCATCTCATTAAATGGCTTCATGCGCTTGGTTCAAGTGTTATTCTTCTTTCTGCTACCCTTCCACCTGAATTTCGGAGAAGATTAGCAAATATGCTTAAAATAAATATTCCCAGTCAGGAAGCCTCCTACCCACGATTGACAGTGTTTGAAAGCGGTTGTTGTAATCAAACTCATTTTGCTGCCGATACGAATAGACGCACAGAACTTCTTATTGCTCCACTGGAGCCTGCACTTTTTGAATTTCAATCTTTTCTTAGTGCACACTTACCCGATAATGGATTTGCAGGGGTTATTGTTAACACTGTTCAGCGAGCGCAGGATTTATATAAACTTTTTGGCGAAGGGAATGAAATTGAAAAAGATGACATTATTATTGGAAAACAAATTTCTGATGGTACTGAAATTTATTTGTTTCACGCCAGATTTCCAGCACAAGAAAGACAGAAGCGGGAGGATGCAATACTTAAAATATTTGGAAAAAATGAAGATCAAAATGGAAAACTAAAAGATAGAACTGGAAGGCGGATTTTAATTGCTACACAGGTTGCTGAACAAAGCCTTGATCTTGATTTTGATTTGCTTGTTAGTGATCTGGCTCCAATTGATCTGATACTACAAAGAGCAGGACGAATTTGGCGTCACCAGCGAAAAAATCGTCCGATCCTGAATCCTTTTTTAGGTATTGCAGGGCTTGTAGGTAATTCTCCTTATTGTTTTGGAGAACCTCTTTGGTGGAATAAAGTTTACAGGGAAGACATTCTTTTGCGCACTTGGCAAGTACTTAAAAAACCGGAATTTTGTGATCATATAATACTTCCCGAAAATATTGATTTGCTTGTGAGAGATGTTTATGAAGGCTTTACGATTCCCTCTGATGAAGAAATTTTAAAACGGCTTGAATCAGCTGAAATTGAAGCTGAGGGGATTCATAGCGCACAACAAATGATGGCGCATCAGGCAATTATTGGATTGCCTGATGACGGAAGCTGGAAGGATGCAAGCAGATTTTATTTGTATGATGATGATAAATCAGGCGTGCATCATAGTCTTAAAGCGCAAACCCGGCTTGGTGAAGATTCACTTACCGTAATTCCAATTTATTCTTCTGATAAATTTGATGTTTCCATTGAACCTGTGTTTACAGAAGCAAAAGAATGGTTATTACGGGCAATTTCAATTTCTCGAAAAGGAATAGTAAAACGATTGCAAAGCAGAGGGATTCCTGATGGATGGAAAAAATCTTCTTTACTGCGTAATTGTTACCCAATGATTTTTAATATTGATGGTCTATGGGATGAAGATAATACTGTAAAAATAGACCGGGAACTGGGCGTAGTTTACAAACCCAAGGAGGTATAATGAGTCAATATAATTTGATTGACGAAAAATGGATTCCGGTGCTTGATTTAGCAGGGAATCGTGAGGAACTTGGAATAAGGGACGTTTTACTTAAATCTGAGAATTTATCAAGAATAGAGGATCCTTCTCCCCTTGTGACAGCTGCTCTGCACAGATTTCTGCTTGCAGTACTCTATCGTGCACTGGAAGGACCATGTGATATTGATGCGGCGAAAAAATATTTTCGAGAAGGATTGCCTAAAGAAAAAATCAAAACATATTTAAAAAAATGGTATGATAGATTTTGGTTATTTGATGATAATTATCCGTTTTATCAGATCCCATCTTTTCAACCTCAAAAATGGAATTCTTGGACAACAATTGCCGCTGAACATAATGCCAATAATGCAAAAGTTCTTTTTGATCATATTGATATAAATAGGGCTGGAAATATAAGATTTTCAAAATCCGTTTTATGGCTACTTGCAACCCAAACATTTGCATTATCAGCAGGAAATAGCGAGTTATCCTATACCGGTAACTCGCCATCTGCTGGCGCATCCTTTGTTATTCCAATTGGAAAAAATTTATTAGATACCCTGGTATTTTGTCTGATTCCTCAAAATAAAGAAATTATGAAAAATGATCTTCCAGTATGGGAACGGGAACCAGAAACCTTGGAATATCTTAAAAGTACTGTGAAAGTCTTGGATAAAAAGAATGGAAAAGAAAAAAATCGGGCTATTGAAAGATCAGTAACTGGTATTGTTGATCTTTATACATGGAGAAGTCGATCAATTATCTTTAAAAAGTCAGATGATGTTAGTCATATTGGTTTTGCTTCTGGAATTGGATATAAAGAATCTAACATAGAAGATCCGATGGTGGCATATGCTTTGGTTGATAAAAAGGACGACAAAAAAAATATCATAAAGATAAAGCAATCCATTCATCTTGATGATAAAGGAATTTGGCGGGATTTCGATTCACTGCTTCCTGATGATTCCAATCTTGTACCTAAAGTGATTGAACATTCCCTATCCATAACCAGGAACATTTCAGACAGGTTTCCTAAGGGAATATTGATTTTAGGACAAAAATATAATCCGCCACGACCTAATATAGAATTTTGGCGTAAGGAATACTTCATTTTACCAAGATTAATATCAAATGATAAATATATTCGAGGAGATATTCATTCTTATCTTGAGAAAGCTGAAGAAATCAGTAAAACGCTTTATTCTGCCTGCGCTACTTTTGCTCAAGCCTTGTTAGCCAAAGATCAAGAAAAAAGAAAAGCAGATAAAAAAGACGTATCAAGATTTATTAGTCAGATGATTGCCTTACCTCATTATTGGTCAACCCTTGAATCCAAATTTCATGAGATACTTCGTGATTACACTCTTGAAAAGAACCCTGACGACATTCATCATGACTGGCTTGTGGCTATACGAAAGGCCATATCCGATGCATGGAAATTGCATCAACGTTCTGTTTCAGGAAGCGATGCCTGGGGTATACGCGCATTGGTTAAAGGTGAAGATATTATTGCAAAAAAGATTATTGAACTTAATCAAGATATCCAAAAACTCAAGGAGGTAGTATGAGTACTATAATAGAGTCTTTGGAGGAAATGGCACAAAACGAATCAAAAGTAAGGGCAATACTTAAGCGTAGTCTTGCTTTTGATCCTGGGCTTTATCCTCCTGCTTTCCCTTATGTTGAATATCGCTTGACCAGCACCGATGGTAATTGGAAACGAACTGTATATTATCTTGTAGCCGGATTATGGGCATTGAATTGGCGTGAGAATCAGGGAGTTGCGCAACAAAGTCTTCCTGAAGCTTGCAGAATGCTTTATGACGGAAAAGATAAATCTCCGAGCATAGAAAAACGATTTATTGCTTTACTTGATGTTGATGAAACACAACTAGCTCACCGATTGCGGCAGATGATTAGCCTTCTTAAGGATTATGCCATAGACTTTAATCTTTTGTTAGAAGACTTGCTCTCTTGGAAACATCCGGACAAATTTGTTCAAATCAAATGGGCGAAAATATTCTATCAGACAGAAACATTATTAGACAATGAACCCGAAAATAATTTAGAGGAGAAACAATAATGAAAACTTTTTTAGAAATCCATGTTCTTCAAAATTACGCACCAAGCAATCTTAACAGAGATGATACTGGTGCACCCAAGGATGCGTTTTTTGGCGGTTTTCGAAGAGCTCGTATATCCAGCCAATGCACAAAGCGAGCAATTCGTGAATATTTCAAAGCAAAGAATAGACAATTATTCTCAAATAGCACCAAACGCATTGTTGATGAACTCAAATTAAAACTACAACCAAAACTTAAGGATGTAAAAGGATTCTCGCAAGATAATCTTCTAAAAGTAATTGAAGCAGCGATAAATTGTATTGGCTCAGGCGATAAAAAGGTGAAAGTTGAAAAAGATAAAAAAACAGGACAAATGAAAACGGATGTTCTCTTGTTCTTAAGCCAGAGTGAAATCGACGGCTTAGCTTCTGTTATTGAAGAATCATTTGATGGTTTACTAAAATCTAAGATACCAACTGAAATAATTGAAAAAGTAAGAGAGGCTCTTGCTGGTAAGGAGAATAAATCACGATTGACATTGGATATTGCTCTTTTCGGAAGAATGTTGGCTGTCATGCCAGAAAAAAATCAGAATGCTGCATGTCAAGTTGCGCATGCACTATCAACTCATGCAATTGAGAGGGAGTTTGATTTTTACACTGCTATCGATGATCTTAAACCGGAAGAGACTTCTGGTTCAGACATGATAGGAACAATTGAATTTAATTCGGCATGCTTCTATCGTTATGCTGTTGTGGATTATAAAAAGCTTATTGAAAATCTACAACCTTCAAATCCTAACGATCATCAAATTATAAATGATGGATTGAAGTCTTTTCTTGAAGGTTTCATTATTGCTGAACCAACTGGAAAGCAAAATTCTTTTGCTGCACATAATGCACCTGAATTTGTAGCTATTTCAGTTCGGCAGGAAACAGCACCAAGAAATCTTAGCAATGCATTTGAAATTCCAGTTAAAGCCAGAAATGAAAAATCCTTAACAAAGGAATCTGCAATAAAAATGGCTGCAAAGGCAAAAGCATTAGACGAACTTTATGATACGACACCAAATTCACAATATGCTTGTTCCGAAGATATATTTGAAAAAGACGAAAAAGTTAAAGGATTAGGTATTAATGCAAAAAATATTCCTGCACTTATTAAATGGGCAATCGAAGAATTAGAAAAAAAAGGAGCTTAATTATGCCTACGTTGCTTCTTCGTTTAATTGGGCCCATGCAGTCATGGGGCACAACCAGTCGGTTTGATCAGCGAGATACAGGAAAAGAGCCAAGTAAATCTGGTGTGCTTGGTCTTATATCAGCTGCGATGGGGATTGACCGTGAAAATTGGGAAGGTTTGATGCCGGTGACTAAATTTAAAATGGGAATACGGCATGACCGCCCTGGAGTTTTAAAAAAAGACTACCAGACTGCGGGATGTTCTGATTCAGATGAAATAATTAAAGCAGATGGAACGCTTTCGAAAGATGGTGTTGTTTCTGATAGGTTCTATTTGGCAGATGCAGCTTTTCTTGTTGGCTTAGAAGGTGAAGAACAATATTTGCTGGAAAAAATACATGCAAAATTGAGCAATCCTACTTGGACATTAGGACTTGGTCGCAAATCTTATCTGCCATCTGAACCAATATTTTTAAAAGATGGCCTCAAAAATGAACCCTTGAGAGAAGCTTTGATTTCATATCCTTGTATAGGGCGAGGGGCATTGCCCAAATCTCTTCTGTATTCATTTGAATCATCCGAAGATTCAGGTCGTTTAGTTATGGATCAGCCGCTATCATCTTTTGCTGAAAGGCGTTTTGGTTCACGGTTTGTTCAATCCGAATGGATTCAGACTCAACAGGAGGTGTCTAATGTTTCTACATAGGATTTATCTAAATATGCGTTGTAAAGAAGTCAGACGGGATATTGCTGATCCTTATGAAATGCACTCTACTTTGAGCCGTGCATTTACTCCACCGGACAAAAAGCTTCCACCAAATTCGTTTCTTTGGAGACTTGAACCTGAAAGAAATTATGCCGGTAATGTTAAAGTGATTATTCAAAGTCGTGAAATTCCGGAATGGACTAGAATTAATCTCACAGACTGGTTTGCAGAAAATCCCAGTCCTCCATTTGATTTAAATCAAAAATTATCTATTCATTTAAAAAACGGAAATCAATTCAGATATAGACTAAGAGCCAATCCTTCAGTTTGCCGAAATAATAAAAGGGTGGGACTTTTAAATGCAGACTCTCAAACAAAGTGGCTATTTCAAAAAGGGGAAAAAAAAGGATTTAAACCTATAACTGTACATTTAAGTGAAGAACAAATGCTCTCAGGCAATGTTCGAAATGGACGTCCAATTCGGATATTTTCGGTGTTATATGATGGCATTTTAGAAATAACTGAAATTCAGGAATTACAAATAACACTTGCAAATGGGATTGGACACGGAAAAGCCTTAGGGTTAGGACTTCTTTCAATTATTCCAGTCTCAACTACGCCAAAGCCTTTGGCTGCGGGTTGATGCTGGTGAGGAGACTTAATTATTACTGGGGCAATTAAATATTTTAATATGCCCCAGTTATACTCGTAGGCAAACGAATTTTGAAATTTATGTATTTATTTTCGGAGCAGTAAAGTGAAAGGGTTATTATGAAGAATCAGAAAATTGATGTTCAAGGGAAGGAAATCAGTATAATAAACAATGAAAACAATGATTTTATTTCATTAACAGATATTGCAAGGCACAAAGATGACGTAAACACAGATGATATTATTAAAAACTGGATGAGAAACAGAAATACTATAGAATTGTTAGGCTTCTGGGAACAACTGCATAATCCAAATTTTAAACCCGTCGAATTCGACGGGTTTAAAAAACTGGCAGGGCTAAACAGTTTTACAATGACCCCTAAAAAATGGATTGAAACTACTGGTGCCATTGGAATAATTTCTAAATCGGGACGATATGGCGGAACTTATGCCCATAAGGATATTGCTTTTGAATTTGCTTCATGGATTTCAATTGAGTTTAAACTCTATTTTATTAAAGAATTTCAGAGATTAAAAGATGATGAAAATAACCGTTTTAAACTTGATTGGAACCTTCAGCGAACTATTTCTAAAATCAACTACCGCATTCATACAGATGCAATAAAAGAAAATCTTATTCCTCCTGAATTAAACAAAAAACAAACTCAAATGATTTATGCAAATGAAGCTGACATTTTAAACATGGCTTTATTTGGTATTACAGCAAAAGAATGGCGTGATAAATATCCTGCTAAAGAAGGAAATGTCAGGGATTACGCAACACTGGAGCAATTAGTGGTTTTATCAAATTTAGAAAGCATTAATTCTGTTTTGATTCATCAAAATATGGAACAAAGTGAAAGACTTACTCAACTGAATATAATAGCCATAACTCAGATGACGTCCCTCCTTGATAATTCAAATATTAAAAGATTGAGGTAATTAAAGTGGCCTCCTCATTAAAATATGTGGGTAAAATCAGTTGGGGTAATGTTATTGCGTGTTGTAAACAAACGAGTTAGAAGTGAGAATTGAGAATCGAGAATTCAGTATGAAGAAAAATACAGCAAAGAGCCTTAAAGTGAAAGGGTTATTATGAAAAAAATCGAAGATAAAATTTCTGATGCAACGCAGATAGCAATATTTAAAGGCAAGAAAATTCGCAAGACAATACATAATAATGAATGGTGGTTTGTTATTAATGATGTTGTTGAATTATTGACGGATTCGGTTCAGGTAAGCGGGTATATTAAAGATATGCGAAGGCGTGATGAAGAACTAAATAAAGGGTGGGGGCAAATTGCCACCCCCCTTCCTATTCAAACTTCCGGTGGTATTCAAAGTCTCAATTGTGCAAATACTGAAGGTATATTCCGGCTTATTCAATCCATTCCTTCCCCAAAAGCAGAACCTTTTAAACGCTGGCTGGCAAAAGTAGGCTATGAAAGAGTTCAGGAAATTGAAAATCCGGAATTGGCAACGAAAAGAACCCGTATTCTTTATAAACTCAAAGGCTATAGTGATGACTGGATCGAAAAAAGAATGCGGGGAATCGCCATTCGTGAGGAATTGACGGATGAGTGGAAAAATCGTGGAGCAGAAGAAGATAAGGATTATGAAATACTGACGGCTGAAATTTCCAAAGCCACATTTGGAAAAACCCCATCTGAATACAAGAAACTTAAAGGTCTTAAACGGGAAAACCTGCGGGATCATATGGATGATTTTGAGTTGATATTTAACATGCTGGGTGAACGTTCTACAACCGAAATCCACAGGAATGAAAATTCACAAGGGGTTTCCAAACTCAAATCAGATGCGCAAGCCGGAGGAAAAATTGCCGGTGATGCCAGAAAAGCCTTAGAAAAAAGGCTTAAAAGACCGATTGTTTCAAATAAGAACTATTTGAAAGAAAAAGAAGCTCAAAAGAAGATTTAATTTATGGAACAAACAGGACTTCCGCCCCCAAAACCAATAATGATGAAAGAAAGAGTTTCAATGCTTTTTCTTCAATACGGTGAATTGGATGTAATTGACGGTTCTTTTGTTCTGGTTGATGCTAATGGAGTCAGAACGCAAATACCTGTGGGAAGTATTGCCTGTCTTATGTTAGAACCCGGAACAAGAGTTACACATGCGGCAGTAAAATTATGTGCTTATACAGGCTGTTTGCTTATATGGGTTGGAGAAGCCGGAGTCAGGCTTTATGCTGTGGGGCAACCTGG
>AMFJ01007064.1_pt1 | contig 20030 bp, 27 predicted proteins | sample 427208 | NCBI WGS metagenome assembly AMFJ01 (sample SAMN02954298, study PRJNA114691) | groundwater metagenome | biome: aquatic; feature: subsurface aquifer; material: sediment; isolation source: subsurface aquifer sediment | place: USA: Rifle, CO | collected 2008-08 | reverse complement strand
GTGCATGGGCAGGGGATATCGCCTACGAGCAAAACAAAGATACCACTAAAGGCTATTTTGTTATATGAAGTTTCTTAGGTAAGAAGTGATCTATTTCTTCGTCTGACCAAGTAAATTCTTCACCTTTTCTGAGACCCTTTTTATTAAGTTTTATTTGTGCAGATTTATAATCGACATCCTGAGTTTGAGAAGATAAATCACAGATAGTTTGATATTCGTCTTGTAACATATCTCTTCTTGCTACGACATCCTTTTTACTAATATTTCCTTCCATAATATCAGCAATCAAATTTTTATATCTATCTCTGAGACCCATAAATTTAAGGGCAGAGCTTTTATGTTGAGAGGCCTTTTCATCAAAAATAAAGGATAACTGAATAATTAGAAAGATTATCTCTGCCACACTTATTCCTGTACTTATGTAAGTAAATATAATCTGCTGTGGAAATAAACTTTGAGTAATCAACAAAATTAATACCAACGAAACAATAACAATATTAACAATCTTTACTTTAACTGCCTTTTTACCTTGTGATTCAGAAGCTGACTCATGAACTTTATGAGTGAATACTGTATTAGCAAAAGATTGTCTGATTATCCAAAGATTACTTTTTTTCATAATTAACTAGGAAAATTATATCCATATATTTCTCTCCACTTCAAATTTGCTGAGTAATCTTGTTTATTACTTTCGTAATTCAACGCTTCAAGTGAAATGTTGTAGCATTGTAACGCTTTATATTCGAAATTTCCATTTCGAGCAACAGATTGTCCACTACCAGGTGCCCTCCAATAATTTTGATCGGGATTTTGATTTTTTAAATATTCAAAAAAATCTCTTGTGAGCCAATCATAATATACAAAGCTATTAACTCTATGTTTCCAATTTTCCATAAAGTTATAAGCTAATGTATCAATCAATAGTCCGCCAATGGGAACATTCCAATGATCTTTCCAGGCTCTTATCATTCTACATAATCTTTTTAAGTTAGAATTCCATTCTATATTTGCATCTCTTATAGATTCAATTTCTCTTTTAGGATTTGTTGTCTTCCAAGAGCCTCCGTTATTTGAATCTGGATATGTAAAACTTCCATCTATATTTACAAATGCAGGTACTATATCGAAATTTATGTTGTCATTAAAATCGATTTCAACGACCTGACCATCGCCACTTATGTGTGAGGTACCAAATGTTTTTAACAAAGATGTTCTAATATCTTGTAACAAAGATGATTGACCGTTAATTACATATCCGTTATATTTCAAGTAATCTGAATATTTCAGTTGAAAAAGAATATCGACATCGCTTGCATTCATTGCTGTATTTCTTCCGTATGATCCTACATATAAACTATGGCTCGTATCAGAATCCAAATCATAGAAATCTGAATTCAGTTGTCTTGTAATTCTTTTATATCTATATGAGACGGAATTGGCAACATCTTGTGTAATTTGAATGTTGCTACAAAAAGATTGAAATTTATCAGGTATTCCCATCACGCAATTATATTATCTGAAGCAATAAGAATCTAGCATAGCTTCAACACTAGACGCAGACGAAACTTAGTACTAATATTTACTTAGAGGTTAAATATGGATGAAACAGTAGATCCAATTAGAAGTGGTATTGCTAAAAATCAAAAGCGTGATTCTGATGGGAAGTTTACGCCGAAGGCGGATGTAACAAAACTACCTCCTATATCAGTCAGTGTTAATAATCCAACTTCAGTAAATACTACAAACCCACCTGATTTAGTTAATCTAAAAATAACCAATCCACTCGTTTATATTAAGTATTGGTGGAAAAGAATAATGGCTAATGAAGGAATTGATTTTAGAGTTAGGATTAAACCTCTTACAGTTTTTGGAGTATCACTAATTGCTTTCTCATTAGCTTTTGGTCTTGGTGGTGTTGTGTTACCTAAGTTCTTTCCTTGGATGAAGTTTAATAGTGGGATAGTTACAACTACTCCAACTCCACAGCCTGAACTCCTTAAAGATACAGCACTCAAAGGAACACTAACAAAAACAAATACTATTCCTACAAAGTTTTATTTAATCACAACCTCAACAGAAGCAGTTACTCTTGAAATACCAGTTGGTTTTAATTTAACTATTCTTGTTGGAAAAAGAATTTTGGCTGTGGGTACATATGATTCTAAAAACAAAGTATTAGAAGTAGAAGATATTCAAGACCTTGAGGTGTTATCAACAACACCAGTACCAATTCCAACATCAACTCCAACACTAAAGCCTACTGAAACACCAAGTCCTGTTCCTTCAATTATACCTACTGTAACTCCAACTGTAGAACCAATAATTGAATCTTCACAAAATCTTAATAATTGATTTAGTATCCTTACATCATGTCAAACAAAAAGATACATATTACAGGGATGCATTGTAGATCTTGCGAGATATTAATTGAAGAAGAATTAAAGAAAGTTAAAGGTGTTAGTGATGTATCTGTTAGCCATAAAGATGGAATAGCAAATATTAGTTTTGACAACTCACTTAACAATATTGATATTAACTCTGCAGTCGAAAATGCAGGTTATTGCATTGGAGAGAACGCAAAACTGCCACTAATTTCCAAAAACAAAAAGGATTATATAGAATTAGGAATAGCTTTTTTTGTTGCAACAGCACTATTTTTAATTGCAAAGAAGTTAGGATTATTTGAACTTGCAGGGTCTGTCAAAGGAAGTTACTCTTCACTTCCTGTTGTTTTTATAATTGGAATTACAGCAGGGATATCAACATGTATGGCACTTGTAGGTGGACTTGTTTTGGGAATGTCATCTAAGTTTGCAAAACAAAATCCTGAGGCTTCTGGAACAGACAAATTTATACCTCATGTATATTTTAATCTTGGTCGTATAATTTCATACTTTATTTTTGGAGGAATAATTGGTTTAGCAGGCTCTTTTTTCCAACTTTCAACATCCGTTCTTGGACTTTTAACAGTTGCTGTTGGTTTAGTTATGTTGCTTCTTGGTAGCCAGCTCATTGATATATTCCCTTTTTTGAAAAGTATTTCTTTTACACTGCCAAAAGGTTTATATAAGTTTTTGGGTATCCAGAAACAAGAAAATGCAGAATATAGTAATACGAATGCTTCACTTCTTGGTGCTTCTACTTTCTTCTTACCTTGTGGATTTACTCAAGCAATGCAATTATATGCAATAAGTACAGGTAGTCCATTACAGGGTGCATTAACTTTAGGTGTTTTTGCACTTGGTACTACTCCTGGAATTTTAGGAGTTGGAGGTTTGACGTCTGTTATTAAAGGTGAATATTCTAAACTGTTTTTCAAAACTGCAGGGGTAATTGTTGTGTTACTTGCCTTATTTAATGTATCAAATGGCCTAAATCTACTTGGAGTTAAATCAATCTTTGCTAAAACTGATACTGCATCTGTAGATAAAAATGTAAAAATTGTAAATGGAGTTCAAGTAGTTAAAATGACACAAAAAACTAACGGTTACAGTCCAAATAAATTTACAATTAAAAAAGGTGTTCCTGTAAAGTGGATTGTAAATTCTGAAAGTATCTATTCATGTGCATCTAGTATTGTTTCCCAACAATTAGGAATTAGGGCTAGTTTAAAACTAGGAGAAAATGTTTTTGAATTCACCCCAAAAGAAGTAGGTACAATAAGGTTTTCTTGTAGTATGGGAATGTATACAGGCCAATTTAACGTAGTTGATGATTCAGGGGTCGTTTTACAAGATACAGCACCTGTTGCAGATGCTCCATCATGTGGAAGTGGCGGGTGCGGTTGTGGAGGAGGAGCAACTAAAAATATAACCCCCACTACAGGAGATGTAAAAACAGTCGGAAAGACTCAAATAATAAAGGCAACATACTCAGTTGATAAAGACATAACACCTAATAAGTTTAGCGTAAAGTCAGGGGTACCAGTTAAGTTTGAAATTGAGGCTCTTGAAAATGGATCAGGCTGTATGGGGAGCGTAGCACTTCCTGGGTTAACTGATACTATTTCAGGATTTACAAAAGGAAAAACAGTTGTGATGGAATTTACTCCAACAAAAACAGGGTCGTTTCCTATAACATGTGCTATGGGAGTTCCAAGAGGAGAAATAACAGTAATTTAAAATATGCAAACAATATATATAACAGGTACACATTGCCCAGCTTGCAAAAAGTTAATTGAAAGAAAATTATCAATGATTGCAGATGTGGATAATGTTGATGTTGATTATGAATCTGGCAAAACTGTTATTACATCAAACAGGACTATAGAAAAACAGGAAATAGCAAAAGCCTTAGAAGGGATGCCATATGCACAAAAAGATTGACTTAAAAATTAAAGGCATGCACTGTCAGTCTTGCGAAATGCTTGTAGCTGATGAGCTTTCAAGCTTGGGTGATGTTAAGGATATTAAAATTGATAGTAAAACAGGCAAAGGATCACTTATGGTAATGAATATGAATATAACAGATGATAAAATAAAAAAAGCCATTAAGGATGCTGGCTATGAGGGCGAAATATTAAACCCTTCTGCACCGTCTGTTGTAACAAATTCAACTGCATTTACTTTTCCACCCGAACTTGATTTTGATGCAAAAATTGTAAAGGGTGAAAATGGAGAATTAAGAATTTCAGGAAAATTAAAATTAGGAACTACTTCCAATTCCGACACTGAAAAACCTGCAGTTGAAATAATTGGACAAGCAAATGATAGGGCTAGTCTTTTAGTTTCTGGAATGCACTGCACATCCTGTGCTGGATTAATTGAAAAACAACTTAAAAAAGTAAATGGTGTTACAGAAGCACATGTTAATTTTGCTTCAGAAAAAGCATCAGTTGTTTTTGATAGTAATATTTCCAAAGTTGAGGATCTTATTAATGCAGTTAGTAGAGCAGGTTATACAGGAGAATTAGAAACAGAAGAGTTATCTAAAAATCAGTCAGTAAGACAAGGTGAAGAAATAAAAAGTCAATTTAAAAAGTTTATTTGGAGTTTAGTACTCTCATCTCCAATGATCTATTTCATGCTTCTTGATTTCTTTAAATTCTTGCCCGGAGGAAGTTTCCTGTTTCCATATATAGGGATAATTTCATTTATTCTGGCAACCCCAGTTCAATTTTATATTGGTGCAGGTTTTTATAAAGGTATGATTTCAGCTCTTCGTATGAAAACATTTAACATGGATAGCTTGATTGCAATCGGTACTTCGGTTGCCTATTTCTATAGTGTAGTTAACTTCATGATGTACTATGCCACAAATAATTCTGTAATAGGGCTAATGGGTGAAAAAATTCCTGATTTATATTTTGAAACTGCAGCATTCTTAATTACATTTGTACTTTTAGGAAAGTTTTTGGAAGCTAAAGCAAAAGGAAGAACTTCTGAAGCTATAAAGAAATTAATGGGCCTTCAGGCTAAAACTGCAAGAGTAATAAGAAATGGAGAAACTTTGGATATACCTGTCGAGGAAGTTGTTAAGGATGACATTATAGTAGTTAGACCTGGCGAAAAAATCCCAGTAGACGGGGTTATTACTAAAGGTTCTTCTGCAATTGATGAATCAATGATTACAGGTGAAAGTCTTCCAGTTGAAAAACATATTGATGATAATGTAATTGGTGGAACAATTAATAAACTAGGTAGTTTTGAATTTTGCGCAACAAGAATAGGATCTGAAACAACTCTCTCACAAATTATAAGGCTTGTGGAAGATGCACAAGGGTCAAAGGCACCAATTCAAGCAGTAGCTGATAGAATTTCTGCGTGGTTTGTCCCTGCTGTAATTGGAATAGCTACACTTACATTTATTGTTTGGTTTTTCTTCTTAGGGTCTACTTTATCGTTTGCCTTAATGGCCTTTACCGCAGTTATTGTTATAGCCTGTCCTTGTGCATTGGGCCTTGCTACACCAACTGCAATTATGGTCGGAACAGGCGTTGGGGCGGAACATGGAATTTTAGTTAAAGGTGGAGAACCTTTAGAAGCTGCAAGTAAAATTAATACAATTGTTTTTGATAAAACAGGGACAATTACCAAAGGAAAACCTGAAGTAACAGACATAGAAGAACTGGGTGATTTGTATGAAAAAGAGATATTAACTATCGCTGCAAGCTTAGAAAAACAATCAGAACATCCACTTGCAGAAGCTATAGTTAATTATGCTGAAGAAGAGAAAATAAAATTTAGTGAAGTCAATAATTTTGAAGCAATTGTTGGGTATGGAGTTAAAGGAAAAATAGGTAAAGTGGAATATTACTTGGGAAACAGAAAATTAATGATAGACAAATTAAATCTTTCAATTGATAGGTTTGATAGAAAACTGGAAAGACTTGAGGATCAAGGCAAAACTGCAATGATATTGGCTTCCAAGAAAGAGATCTTGGGAATTGTAGCTGTTGCAGATACAGTTAAAGAGACATCAAAAGAAGCAGTTGAAATGCTTAAAAAGAACGGAATCGAAGTTTGGATGATTACAGGAGATAACCAAAGAACAGCAAACGCAATTGCAATGCAAGTTGGAATAACAAATATACTTGCTGAAGTTTTACCACAAAATAAAGCAGAGGAAGTTAAGAAATTACAAGCAGTGGGTAAAAAGGTTGCCATGGTAGGAGATGGTATTAATGATGCCCCCGCACTTGCTCAGGCTGATCTAGGTATTGCCATGGGATCTGGAACAGATGTTGCTATGGAAACAGGAGGAATAGTTATAATAAAAAATGATTTGAGAGACGTAGTTAATGCCCTAGATTTATCAAAGACTACAGTATCTAAAATCAGACAAAACATGTTCTTTGCACTCTTCTATAATGTAATTGGAATTCCAGTTGCAGCCCGCGTATTTATGTTCATGGGTCTTGTTCTAAAGCCTGAACTTGCAGGTCTTGCAATGGCATTAAGCTCTGTCTCAGTTGTTGGTAATTCCTTGCTACTAAGAAACTATAAACCAAACAAGAAAAACTATGTATCAATGTATGCACCTTACGCTATGGCAGTAGGATTCACCCTACTGTTCTTTGAATTCGCCAAATTCAGTTCAGTGGGTATGGTAAAATGAGTATTGATGAATAAATCAATTAGCGACCTTGAACAAAAGGTAATGAACATAGTTTGGGAGTTAAAGAAATGTTCTGTACGAGACGTATTTAACATATTAAACAGTCCAAAAAAGTTAGCTTATACAACTGTCGCAACACTTCTGCAAAGATTATACGAAAAAGGTCTTGTTAATCGTGATGATAGTAATAATATTATTATATATTCGCCAAAAATTTCAAAAAAAACATATGGTGTTAAAATGGCAAATCTTTTGACTAAGAACTTTTTAAAATCTTTTGGTGATACTGCTGTTGCATCATTTGCAGATTCAATTGATAAATTGCCAAAAGAGAAAAAGAAGTACTTTTTACAATTATTAAATAATAGAAATGAGACTAAATAAGTACATCACTATTTTTGTAGGTATATTTTTAGGCTTAAATACAATTTTATTTGTAGTACTTCAAAAATATTTTCTGGTAGCATTACACCACTCAATTACTTTTTGTCAGGAGATGGTAAAGGTTCTTTCAGTAAATTTATTTAAAAATACAAGTCAAGTAATTTTTTTGATGTTATCAATGATAATATCTATAACGATTATTAAGCTTTTCATAACGATTAGAAGAATATATTTATTAAAAATAGATTTGAATAAAAGTATAGTTAATACTTCAGATAATATAACTATAGTAAATTCTGCTAAACCATATGCTTTTTGTTTTGGCATAAGAAGTCCAAAAATCTACATTTCAACTAAATTAGTTCAAATGTTAACCAAGAAAGAACTTGAAGTGGTTATTGTACACGAGAACTATCACCTTAAAAATCATGACACAATTACATTAATGCTTGCAAATATTTTCGAGTCGTTGGTTCCATATTTTCCCTTGATATCTGATGTGATTCGTCATTACAAAATTGAAAGGGAATTGTTGGCAGATCAAGCTGCAATTTTGTATCAAAATAATGATGCCAATTTAGTAAATGTTTTGAAGAAACTAATAAAATACGAACCACAGTTTAACTATGCAGGCATACCTGCTATCGCAGAGATCGACACCTTAGAAGCAAGAATAAATAAACTTACAACTAGTAAAGATTTTAATAAAAAGTTTAATTGGAATAATTTAATTATTAGCACTATTTCTCTTATTTTTTTACTTGTTTTAATATTTATACCAATAAATTCGGTCGAAGTTCATTCAAAAGGAAGTGATACTGTTATTTTGTGTGTTGACAACAATATGAGTAGCTACTACACTTTGTAGTAGATATGAATAAAGAAAAGTTATTAGAATACAGTACTCCTTTTTTAGTAATAATTTTAATAGTTGCCGTGTTTTTTCTCGGATCTTTTTGGACGAAGGTTCAATATCTCGAAAATGGTTCTGGAAAGCCTCAAGCTGTTGCGCAACAAGTTCAACAGGCACAGCAAGCACCTGCTCCAAGTGGTCCAGTTAAAGTATCAATTGATGACGATCCAATCTTAGGAGATAAAAATGCTAAAGTTACAATAATAGAATTTTCAGATTATGAATGCCCATTTTGTAAAAGACATTTTACCGATACACTGCCTCAGTTAATTAAAGAATACATAGACAAAGGTTTAGTTAAACTTGTATTTCGTGATTTACCACTTTCATTTCATGATCCAATGGCTACAACAGAAGCTATTGCTGCAAACTGTGCAAGGGAGCAAGGAGACGATAGTACTTATTTTAAATATCATGATGAAATATTTAAAAGAACAAAATCAAACGGTAATGGTTTAACTAAAGAAGATTTATACAAAATAGCAACAGACTTAAAACTTAATGTTAATAATCTTAAAACATGTATAGATGATCCAAAACAAAAAGAAGAAGTACAAAAAGATCTAACAGATGCAGGAAGTGTTGGAGCAAACGGTACTCCAGCCTTTTTTATTGGTAAATCAACAAATGATGGGATTATTGAAGCCGTACTTACTTCTGGTGCACAACCGTTTAGTGTATTCAAGACGATAATAGATGAACTACTCTAAAATTATTCTCCCGAGCTTAATAATTGCATTATTTTATTTTGTATTAGTTACATTACTGATGAATAGTAGTTTAGTTAAAAATACTTTTTTAGGGGATTATGGAATTGAATATAAAATTAAAATCATTGTCGGATTAACTTATGGTATGTGGACTTCAATGTCAGGAATTGGATTATTTTTATTGACAACTACAGCAATTTTAACAGGTATAAATTTATCTCTTCTTAGCCAAAAAATAAAGGATTTAAAAGCACAGGGTAATTTAAGGATTATTGTTGGTGGAAGCTCATTATTCGGTATTATTGGAAGTGGCTGTGCAGCCTGTGGGCTACCTATACTTGCCCTTCTAGGCTTAAGTGGGAGTATTGCATATTTGCCACTTAGGGGTATGGAATTATCATATCTCTCAGTCTTGTTATTATCATTATCATTTTATCTTTTAATTAAACAAAATAGAGTAAACAATTGTAATATTAATATATGAAAATCTTTGCTTTAATAACAGTTCTACTTCTTGTCGGTGGTGCGTTTTTAATAACTAAGCAAAGTCCTCCCGTTCCCCCAGTTTCAAATGAGGAAATTATTGACAAAAATGGTGTACATTGGCACCCAAAAGTAATTATTTATAAAGATGGGGTAAAGGAAGAATTAGTTGATGGGATTGGGTTAGGAGCTGTGCATGAACCTATTCACACACATACTGAAGATTATAAAGACGGTGTTGTTCATATTGAAAAGCAAGGAATCGTTACTAAAGATGATACTAAACTAGGTAAATTTTTTCAGATTTGGGGTAGGAAGCTTTCTGACAATGGATCTTTTAAAATGTATGTAAATGGTAATGAAAATACTGATTACGAAAGTTATTTAATGAAAGATAAGGATATAATAGAAATTAAATATGAGTAAAAATAAAACTATAGTTATTGTATTAATAATTGTCTTGATATTTTTTGGACAAAAACTTATTAAAAATTCTAAAAAATCTCCTGCAGAACTGACAACTGTTAATAGTAATTTGGAAGCTGAAAAAGCCATGGAGGCTATTCCAGAAGACGGTGTTGCAATGGCTACAGAAAATAATGGTCTTCAAGCACTTGGTTACAAAATGGATAAAGATGTAAAAGTTTTTAGCTTAATAGCAGAACCAGTCAGATGGAAAATATTAAATGATGTTACAGTGACAGCATGGGCATATAATGGGATGGTCCCTGGACCACTAATTCGTGTTACAAATGGCGATAAGGTAAGAATTCTAATCAAAAATAATCTTCCAGAACCAACAACTATTCATTGGCATGGCATTCAAGTGCCAAATAATATGGATGGAATCCCTGAGGAAACACAAAAACCAATTGAACCGGGGGAAACTTTTACTTATGAATTTGTAGCCAAGCCAGCAGGCACCTATTGGTATCATTCACATTTTGATTCAGATAAACAAATTTCAGTAGGACTTTCTGGAGCATTTATTATTGATCCAGTAAGTGGTTTAAAATCAAAGCCTGATATTGATAAGGTGTTAATGCTTAATGAGTGGCGTGTTATTGATGGACAAACTTACGCATCAATGCCCGCAACAGGAATGGATGGGAATTATTTTACAATAAATGGTAAAGCTTACCCCGAAACAGAAACTATTGAGGCTAAAGTAGGTCAAAAGATTAGGCTACGTTTTATAGGTTCAGGGCAAATGATTCACCCCATGCATTTACATGGATTTCCTTTCAAAATTGTAGCAACTGACGGAAATGATGTGCCAGAAAGCGCCCAATGGACAAAGGATACTGTGTCTGTTGCTCCTGGTGAACGATATGACGTCGAGTTTACTCCTGATAGGCCAGGAAAATGGATGGTACATTGCCATATTCCACATCATAATACTAATGACCACGAAGAACCTGGTGGAATTATGATGATGATTAATGTGACTAATTAAACTGGAGGTGATTTAATATGAATAGTAAAAATTTATTAATAGGAATAGTAATAATAGTTGGTGTGATTGCATTTTTGGGTTGGAAAGTAAAAACAGCTTCAAACACTAATAATAACGAAGCAGTCTCACTTTCAACTGACCCAAGTCCACTACGACTGGGAGAAAATACATTTATAATTACGGTTAGAGATAATGATGGAAAATTGGTTGATAATGCAACAGTCTTTTTTGATCTAAACATGACAGCTATGAACATGGGTACACAACAAGGAAATGCGACATCAATGGGAAACGGGAAATATTCTGCAACGGGTAGATTATCAATGAGAGGACCATGGAAAGTTGCAACAAAAGTAACAATGCCTGATGGGAGTTTGGTTAAAAAAGATTTTATGGTAAATGTAAATTAACATTAATCTTCACAGAATCTTAATGTTCGAAGTAATATAATACAAAGTATGAAACAAGGTTCATACACTAAATGGGTTGTATTTTGTGTTATTTTGATAGCTGTAGTTTTTGTTGCGATATCTGTATTTAAAGTTTCTTCTACAAATTTATTCTTTTGGGGAATTTTGCTTCTTTGTCCATTAATGCATTTTTGGATGATGAAAGATGGAGGACACAAACATTAAAAACTTTATTAAAATATTTGGGTTATTGAGTATATTTATATTTGCTATTGGAATACTTTCAGTTTCAATTGAAGCAAGTACAGTTAACATTGCAAAGAATTTACACTTAATGAGTTTCTATATGAGAAACTCGAGTATGCCCAATATTTATCATATAAACGAAAAATAGTATGAAAATTTTAAAAGGAGGACTGCATATCGAAACTACGGGTCCTCAAATAGATTTAGTTTGTGGTATGGAAATATCTCAAAATAATAATTACAAATTTTTATATTTAAAAAGACTATATTATTTTTGTTCAGGGAATTGTAGAAAACACTTTCAAAATGACCCAGAAAAGTATATTGGTTAAACCATATAAAATATGGATAATCCTAATGATAACATTGAGCCAGTGAGAGCAAGTGTAACTACTTTAGTAATACAAATTATTACATTACTTATTTTTACAGATCTTGCTTATGTTTTCATCAATTATTTCTTGATGAGAATATATTTTCTACAAACAACATTACCATTTGATAGTCATAGATATATTATTTATTTCTCGCGGGTATTCACATAGCAAAAAGTATATTTCAGGTATCTATTCTCGTTAAAGTGGTTATGAAATGGCTAGGAAATTCTTATTTCATTACTGATACGTGTGTTGTAAAAAGAGATGGAATATTTAATGTAGTAGAAAAAACATACGATCTTAAAGATATCCGTTCCGTTATAGTACATCAAAATATAATTGGTAAACTATTCCATTTTGGTGACATTGTCATTGAAACGAGTGCTTCTGGCGGATATAAGGATGAAATTGTTCTTAACGGCTTTGATGAACCTCAAGAGATTGAGCATAAAGTACGACAATTTATATGATAAAGTTATAAATATGAATATGTACACCTGTCCAATGCATAAAGAGGTTACCTCAGACAAGGCAGGTGTATGTCCTAAATGCGGAATGACTTTGGTTAAGAAGGAAATGAAAATGGATCACAATAAGATGTCATTTTGGGAAAAGTTAAAAATGAGTATGACTATGAGTATGGGTATGGATCATACAGGACTAGCAGGTCGTGAAATGGCCAAGATGATGGAGGAAGACATTCGAAATAAATTTTTTGTATCACTTTTTTTAACTATTCCAATAGTTGCACTTACTTATATTCCTATCTCATTTAATAAATCTTGGTTATTACTAATTCTTACCACCCCTGTTTATTTTTATTGTGGATGGATTTTTCTTTATTCAAGTTATATTGCAATAAAACAAAGAACTTTAAACATGGCAGTTTTAATTGCAGTTGGAATAACTGCAGCCTATTTATTTAGTATAGTTTTAACTCTTCTTGGAAGTAGCGAGTCTTTTTATGAAGCCTCTGCAATGCTCACAACATTTGTTCTTTTTGGTCACTGGATGGAGATGAAATCAAGAAGAGGAACGACGGACGCTTTACAAGCACTTTTTAATTTAGTTCCACCTCAAGCAAGAGTTATAAGAAACGGCAAAGAAATTATGATCTCTACTTCTGAAGTTAAAGTAGGAGACATAATTTTACTAAAACCAGGGGACAAAGTCCCTGTAGACGGCAAAATAACAGAAGGAGAATCTGCAATTGACGAGTCACTAGTTACTGGGGAATCTATTCCTGTTTTTAAAGTAAAAGGAGATTTAGTAATTGGAGGATCATTAAATACTTCTGGATCAGTTAAGTTTATGGCTACAAAAATTGGTGAAGATACTGCCCTTGCTCAAATTGTAAAAATGGTGGAAACTGCTCAAAATTCAAAGGCACCAGGGCAAAAAATTGCGGATCGATTTGCAAAATATTTAGTAATTGTAGCAGTTGGAGGAGGTCTTGTTACTTTTATGGTTTGGTATTTTATTATCGGTGAATCACTAATATTTGCTCTCACTTTTGCAATTTCAACTGTAGTCATTGCTTGTCCTGATGCGTTAGGACTCGCTACGCCTACTGCTGTTGCAGTAGGAACAGGACTTGGAGCAAAACATAATATATTAATTAAGGATGCACCAACTCTTGAACAGGTATCAAAAATTCAGGCAATAGTTTTAGATAAAACAGGGACTTTAACTGAGGGAAAGCCTAAAATTACTGATATTGTAACTACTAATAACTTTTCAGAAGATGAAATACTTGAGCTTGCAGGTTCAGTTGAAGCAAAATCTGGCCATCCTTTAAGTAAATCAATTCTAGAAAGAATTGACTCAGATAAATTAAAACTTCATGAAGTTAAGAAATTTAATTCTATCTCTGGTCATGGTGTTGAGGCTGTTGTAAACAATAAAAATATTTTGATTGGAACTATCAAATTAATGAATGATAGAGGCGTTGACATTAAACCAATCAATGTTGATCTTGACAGGTTGTTAAATGAAGGTAAAACAATAATGATAATTGCAGTTGGCGAAAAGATTGCAGGAGTAATTGCAGTTTCCGACCTAGTTAAAAAGACTTCACTAACAGCTGTTACTAAAATGAAAGAATTAGGATTAGAAGTTGCAATGATTACAGGGGACAACAAAAAAACTGCAGAGATAATAGCAAAGAGTCTTGGAATTGAACGGGTGTTTTCTGAAGTTTTACCTGAACAAAAAGAACAATATGTCAAAAAACTTCAAAGTGAAGGAAAGTTTACTGCAATGGTAGGAGACGGAGTAAACGATGCTCCAGCTTTAGCTCGTGCCGATATAGGCATCGCAATTGGTGCAGGTACAGATGTTGCAATTGAAACTGCAAATGTAGTTTTAATGAAGTCAGATCCAATGGATATACTCCGTGCAATTGTTTTAAGTAAAGCAACTGTTAGAAAGATGAAAGAAAATTTAGTATGGGCAAGTATTTATAATTTACTTGCAATTCCAGTTGCAGCAGGCATTTTATATCCTAATTTTGGGATTACACTACGACCTGAATTTTCTGCACTTCTTATGTCAATTTCATCAATTATCGTTGCCGTTAATGCCGTATCTTTAAAAAGAGTGGAGGTGAAACTTAATATATGAAACTATCAAAATTAATGCACATAGCTAGTGTTGTAGTTGGATTTGTCGGAGCTGTCACATTTTTAGGAGCCGTATTTGGAGGGGCAGATAATATAGTATTTGGAATTACCAAATTAGATGTTTTATTATGCAGTGGAATCCTTGTTCTTTTTGCAATTTGGGGACAAATTGGCGCAATCCATCACATGATGCTTGAAAAACATGGAGAAATTATTTAATTAATCTTCATTAAATCTTAATACTTCACAGTTTATACTTTTGGTATGAAAGGCGAAGCAGTTAGAAACCTAAAGCTTGCGAAAAAACAAGTTGAGGAGGTTATTACTCAGATTGAGAAAGATAATGATTGGAAAAATATTCATAAAAATATAATTCAGATTATTAAGTTAATCAAATCCGCGACTCGTAAATTTATTATTTTTAACATGCTCAAAAAACGAAATCCCGACGAAATTTTGAAACTCTATAAATATGTCAACTAAAACTATTATTATACTAACAATTGCGTTTTTTGTAATGCTTTTTGGTATGGCTTACTTAGCAACAAGAGGACAAACACCAACTCCTGAGACTAAAAAATATATAGCTGAAGAATTAGATAGACCAAAAGCTGAAGTAAAAGAAGATTTAATTGATGTAGGAGAAATGAAAGTTGATGAAATAAAAGAAGTAAGCTTTTCATTAAAAAACATTGGTAATAAACCACTTCAAATTTTAAACATTAATTCAAGTTGTAATTGTACTTTTGGAAAAGTTTTATACAAAGATATTGAAACAAAACAATTTGGAATGCATAAACAAAGTGGCTATGTAACAGATATAGCCCCTCAAGATACTGCTACTGTAAAGGTAATTTATAACCCATCTATAATGCCTGTTTATGGGAGTGTATCAAGAGATGTTTATATAACTACAAATGATCCTGAAAATTCTAAGCTTATATTTACTATCAAAACTTTTGTTAAATAATATGGATACTAACTTTTTGTTTGGAATATCATTAACAGCTTCATTTTTAGCAGGAGTTTTGGCTTTATTTGCCCCATGCTGTATTACTTTTCTGTTTCCCTCTTATTTAGGAACAATATTTAAAGAAAACAAAAGGGTGATGTATTACACACTTATATTTGCAATAGGTCTTGCATTTATCCTAGTTCCAATTGCATTAGGCTTAAGGTTTGCAATTTTATTTCTAGATTCATATCACCTACAAATTTATTATCTTGGAGCCTTTGTAATGTTTTTAATGGGGGTAATGACACTAAAACCTATTCTTCACTTACCACAATTTTTCCATGTAACTGGAATACAGGATAAAAAAGTAAATACTGTAAGTGTTTTTGGATTAGGACTGATGTCTGGTTTAACATCTGCTTGTTGTGCACCTGTACTTTTTGCAGCCGTCACCTTAACATCACTTTCACCAAGTCTTTTCCAAGCGTTTTTTGTTTCAATTGCTTATGTGATAGGAATAGTTGTACCTCTTTTTATTATGTCTATGTTCTATGAGAAAGCAGTCAGTAAAATTGGTGGAGCAAATAGACAAAAAATTTACAACATTATAAGATATGTTGGATCAGCAATATTTTTTATAACGTCAATCGCGATAGCTGTTTTAAATTTTCAAGGAAAACTTCAAATGGATGAGGCAGATGGTTATGGTCAAAAGATTAGAATGATTGTTTTTGAAGTAAGTAAATATTTTCAGAATCCATTTTTCGACCTTAGTATATTTGCTATTATATTATTTATATTTTACAAATTACTAAAATACAAAAATGATAAAAACTAAATTATTAGTGCTAGTTGTTATAACAATAAGTCTTTTAACCAACATAGCTCTTGCATATAAATTAAATCTGTTTGAAGGTATAAATATATTTAAAAAAGAAATTCCTACTGTAATAACAACCAAATCAAATAATAGTGAATTGTTTGAAGAAATTAATCCAACAAATGGTTTTGAAATAAATGCAAGTTTTAATGACTTGGGACCTAAAATGATAAAATCAGGAATAATTGATCTCGAAAAGTTTAAAAGTATATATGCTAAATCAAATCAACCTTTAACCACTGAGGAAGTGGATATTTTAACAAATGGATCGAGTAGTAAAATTAAAATAGATAGAGATAATTCATATTTTCTTCTTAATTTTTTCTGGGCAGTTGGCCTTAACAATAAGTCTAAGATATTGGATGAAGGTGACATGATGAAGTATGGAGGAATTAAAGGAGCAGGAGACTTTGCTTCAACTGGCGGATGGTCACTAGCCAAAGGTCCTGCTATGAATTATTATTCACGAGCGCAGCTCATAACACTTACATCTGAACAAGAAAAGTTAGTAGAAAAAGTTTCATCAAATATCTTTAGACCTTGTTGTAATAATTCTACTGCTTTTCCTGATTGTAATCATGGAATGGCACTGTTGGGAATGATGCAATTAATGGCAAGTAGCGGTGCAACAGAAACTGAAATGTACACGGCTGCAAAGTACATTAATGCTTATTGGTTCCCAGGAAATTATTATGACCTAGCATTATATTTTAAGAATAAAGAAAACATAAATTTTGCAGATATTGATGCGAAATTATTATTAAGTAGTGAATATTCGTCCGCAACAGGAGCACAAAATATCAAAAAGTGGTTATCGGAACAGGGTTTAGTTGAGGAACCTCCAAAAACTGGTGGTGGATGTGGAGTTTAATATATAATACCCCTATGCGGATCTTAATTATTGAGGATGAAAAGAGATTAAGTAATATTATCAAAAAAGGATTTACTGAGGATGGATTTGCAGTTGACCAAGCATTCGATGGCGAGGAGGGTCAATATCTGGCCGAGAGTGAACAATATGATTTAATAATTCTTGATTTAATGCTTCCTAAAATTGATGGAATTGAGGTCTGTAAAAATTTAAGAGCCAAGAACATCAAAACTCCAATTTTAATGCTAACTGCAAGGTCTACAATGGAAGATAAAGTGAGTGGCCTTGATAGCGGCGCTGATGATTATATTACAAAGCCATTTTCGTTTGTTGAGTTTAGATCACGCGTTCACGCCCTTATTAGAAGAAGTCATCAAGAAACATCACCTAGTTTATCTGCCAATGGATTAATTCTTGACCCATTAAAGCATGTTGTAACAAGAGAGGGTAAAAGAATTAGTTTAACACCAAAAGAATTTGCCGTTTTAGAATTACTACTTAGACATAAAGGAGAAGTTGTCTCAAGAACAATGATAATTGAACATGTTTGGGACTATAACTTTGACGGTATGAGTAATATTGTTGATGTTTTTTTGGTTAATTTAAGAAAGAAAATTGATAAAGGATACAAAATAAAAATTATCAAAACAGTTCACGGAGTAGGCTATATTATATGAATACTAAAAGCATACATTTTAAAATTACTTTTTTCTTTAGTTTATTTTTATTTATCGCTACAGGAATAATTTTTTCTAGTTTCTATATTGTTACTTCAAGAATTTTATTTAAGGAAGTAGATAAAGAACTTTTATTACATTCTCACAATCCAAGTTTATTTAATGATGTTCCTGGGATGGTAATTACCATACTTGATCAAAATGGAATAATAAAACAAAGTTCGATTAGTTTAGATACGCCATATATGTCGTATAGATATTTATATGATACTGCCGTCAAAAGTAGTCAGGAAAGCTATGTAAATCAAAATATAGGAAATACTCCCATGAGATTTATGGTAAAGCCCGTAATTATTGATGGTGAACTTTCTGAAGTACTATTAATTGCTCATCCAATTGAAGCAATCCAAAAGTCACTTAATATTCTTCTCTCCACTTTAGGAATTTTTTTTGCTCTATTTATATTACCTACAATATTAGGTGCAAGATTGTTAGCACTTAAAATACTTAAGCCAATATCTGTTATTGCTGACAGAATGGATGATATTACATCCGTAAATTTAAATGAAAGACTAGAAACTTCAAAAACAAACGATGTAATTGAAAAACTAACAACAACTTTTAATAATTTGCTTGACAGACTTGAGCAATCATTTACTAGGGAACGACAATTTATAGGTGATGTTGCACATGAACTAAAAACTCCCATAGCAACACTTAAAAGTGGTATTGAGGTTGTGCTATCTAAAGAAAGGCAAAAACAGGAATATCAAAATGCATTAACTGAAACTTTAATCGATACCGATAGGTTGTCGTTACTCGTTGGTAATATAATGGATTTAGCATGGATTGGAGCAAATAAAAATACTACTAATTACGAAAAATTCAGTTTATCCGATGCTTTAAAAGAACTAAAAGAAATCTCGATTAAACTTGCAACAAAGAAACAAATTAGAATTAAATCATCGATTTTCCCTAATATCGAGATGGTTGGTGACGAAAGCAAAATTATAAGAGCTATTTTAAATATAGTTGATAATGCAATTAAATATACTAAAAACAAAGGTATTGTTTCAGTTTCATTAAGAAAGAGAAAAAACAAAGTAGTTGTTACTGTTAGCGATAATGGTATTGGAATTTCTGCAACTGATTTAGACTATATCTTTGAAAGATTTTACAGAGGTTCAAAAACAGCAAAAACAGTAGGATCAGGTCTTGGGCTTGCTATCGCATCTGGAATTATCAAGGCTTACAATGGAGATATTAAAATTGAAAGTCAAATTGGAAAAGGTACTATTGTAAAAATAACTTTGCCACTTTAATATTTAGTTATGTCTAATAATAAGCAAGGCTTTTCTTCGAATAAATTTATTTTAGTCCCAGTTGATCTTCTTAAAAACCTCAAAGAACTTGCAAGAGGCACAGAATATTCAGATGAACTCCAAAAAGTATTAGATTCTAGAGAAGCTATAGAAAATCATGACGTTACAAAACTACCCAAGACAGCAGTGGTTAAAAAAGTAATCGATGGAGACACTGTAGAGTTATTTAACGGTACTGTATTACGCTACGTGGGAGTTACAGCACCAGAAGAAGGAGAAGACTTTGCAGAAGAAGCTACTAAGTTAAATATAGAACTTGTTGAAGGGAAAGAAATTAAACTTGAGTATGACAATTATAAATCAGATAAATTTGGTAGGGTATTAGCATACCCAATTATAGATAACAAAAACATCTGTATTGAACTTGTGCAAAAAGGTATGGCTGAATTAGTTATTTACCAAAAAAGGAAGCCATTTATTTATCAAGTTCAATTATTAGAAGCCCAAGAACAAGCAAAACAAAAGAAATTAGGTATATGGAAGAACAATTAGCCTCAGTTGTATAAGCAGAGCTTTCTTCGAATAAAATAAGTATTCATAAAATTAAACGAGTATTTTGTGTTATCAATAAGCGTGGGCTAGGCATTAGAACATAGAACACAATTGGGT
>AMFJ01018960.1_pt1 | contig 20095 bp, 18 predicted proteins | sample 427208 | NCBI WGS metagenome assembly AMFJ01 (sample SAMN02954298, study PRJNA114691) | groundwater metagenome | biome: aquatic; feature: subsurface aquifer; material: sediment; isolation source: subsurface aquifer sediment | place: USA: Rifle, CO | collected 2008-08 | reverse complement strand
GCTTCAAAATTACGATCTGCGTCAGCTCACTGGTTGCGCCACAGTTATGTCACCTGTTTGCTGGATTCAGGCGCACCTCTTAAAGTAGCCCAAGAAAATGCTGGACACACTGATATTGGCACCACTATGCATTATCGACATATCGCACAAGCGGATAGACATGCAGCCACGCGACAATTATCATTGTCGACTTCTAAAACTAAACAGAAAATGAAAAAACAAGATAAGAATTAATCATGTCATTGATGATAATGAACGTAACGATATGGTAAGTATGATTAAAGGTGGCTCCATTATGACTTGGCGTCATATAAACTTGCTAGGATATCTCTTCTATTACTTAATTATGGGTTAATTAAGCAATCACATTTAAAGTATAGTGCATAGAAATCGTTGCTACTAAGATCTAGCATAAATTAGAAAAACCTTATTATTCAATAGAATAATAGAGTTTTCCGTAAGCATTCAGTCTAGATGTCAGTAGAAACAATTAGCTATTCAGGTTATATTGAACAAGTCAATGGACGACATTTTAGAGGCACCAATGAACCGAAGATTTCCGTTTGGAATGAATGCGCCAGATTATTAACCAATTGCGTATTATATTACAACGCAACAATGCTTAATTAATGGATGGGGCAATGCGATCGTAGAGGAGAACACATGAAAAAAATAATGACTTTATTATTAATGCTCTGTTGTACAAACATATTTGCAGATCCAATCAAACAGATCATTTTTTTTGGCGACAGCTTAACTGATAATGGTAATCTATATAAGCATGACTTCAAAATCATGCCTAAAGACCCGCCTTATTATCAAGGACGTTTTTCAAATGGACCGACCTGGGCTGAACATCTCGGCAACTATTATTATGCCCGATATAATATTAATTACGATATTTATGCTGTAGGCGGAGCCACTGTAGTACTGTGCAATCCATTAAAAGGTTGCTTGCCCTTAACACTAAAAGCAGAAATTGATGATTACTTTTTTCATACCGCTGCTAAAGATAGAGCAAACACTCTTTTCATTATTTGGATAGGGGCAAATGATTACATCAGTGAAACTAAACAAGATCCTAATTCTTTTACTGATGATGTCATTAAACAATTGTCAACTGACATTAAAGCACTACTGCAAAATGGCGGAAAACATTTTGCGCTTTTAGATCTGCCTGATTTATCTAAAACACCACGCGAATTAACTGATCATACTCCAACAGCACAACGACTGCATATATTAAGTGAATTACATCACCAGAAAATGATAGCTACAATTAATCAATTTCGAAATCAATACCCTAACGCAACCTTTTCTTATGTTGATACCTATGCTATTTTCAATGATATTATTGAAAATACAAAAAAATATAATCAAAAATATAATTTGCATATTACCAATATTGCTGAATCCTGCTGGGAAGGCGGTTACGCATTAAAAAAACTGCTTGCACAAAATGATGCTGAAAAAGAATTAAATGCAGCATTACAACAAGCAGATAATTCATATCCAACTGGCATGTTTAAAAATATGGATCCCAATGCATTGACACAGTACATGTTAAAATCACCCGCGCTTGCTGAAGCTTATAAAGTGGGGAAATTACAAGCAAGTGGTATCAAACCCTGCGTAAATCCTGATGATTATATGTTTTGGGACCAAATTCATCCAACAGAAGTGACTCATCAATTATTTGCGGATATCGTTTTAGAAACATTAGAGAACGAAATAAAATCGCTAAGATAAATTTAAAAATAGACGCTATCTTGGACGTTTATAAAATTATTTCACAACCATTTTTTTTTACGAAAATAAAAAAGCATTGCGACTACGACAGCGACCATAATACTAATAACCAAAGGATAACCAGCATGCCAATGTAATTCAGGCATATATTGGAAATTCATTCCATAAAAACTAGCAACAAAAGTAATAGGAATAAATATCGTTGCAATAATAGTAAGTGTTTTCATGACTTCATTCATTCGGTTGGTTAAGCTTGATAAATACATATCTAACATGCTGGACAACATATCACGAAATGTTTCGATCGTATCAATCGCTTGTACTGTATGGTCATATACATCGCGCAAATACACACGCGTAAATGGAGTAATAATTTTTTCTTCCGCTTGCATTAAATGACTAATCACTTCTCGCATAGGCCAAATCATTTTACGTAATAGCAACATTTGACGTCGCAAACGATACAATGTCCGTGATACCCGCGGTGTTGCGGAAGAAATAATGCGATCTTCTATTTTTCCAATTCGTTCGCCTATTGCTTCTAACACAACAAAGTATTGATCAACAATAGTGTCAATTAATCGGTAAACTAGATAATCACTGCCATGCTGACGTAAACGTTGTGTTGGACTATTACGTAATTTTTCTTCGATAGAATTAAAAATTTTTGATTCATGTTCAAGAAAAGAAATAACAAAGTTTTTGCCAAAAACAATACTAATTTCTCCGATTGAAAACATGCGGTTTCCTGTAAGCGGAGATAATAATTTTAACGTAGTAAAAAAATAACCGTCAAACTCTTCTAATTTGGAACGTTGCTCAACATGTAAAATATCTTCAACAGTTAAGGGGTGAAGTTGATAACGCTTCGCAATTTGCTCGATAAAAGGAAGATTACTTAATCCTTCGACAGTGATCCAGGTAATCCCTGGCTTAGGCTGTTCTAGCGCCGCAAGACATTCATCTAAATTCTTGCCTATCGCTTCATGAAAAAAACTTTCCGTGTAAGTGATGACTCTTACACGCGGCTCTACATCTTTTTTATTTCCTGTATAAAAAGGCGTTCCGGGTGATTGCCCTATTTTTTTAGCGCGCTTACGTATTTCACGAAACATCAATAAAAAATTCCTTTTAGATTGTCTAAGTGTAACCCCACAACAAGCGCGGGGCAAATTTACACTTATGCAATACTTAGCATTAACTAGACTACTATACTAAGAAAGAAGAGCTTCTTAGCCAATTTTGATCTGGATAATATGCAACCACTAATGTGTTACCTTGAATGGTGTTAATCAGTGGTTGAATTGTATTTTCACCCACTGCCATACAACCCCAACTACGTCCAAGCATACCGCGTGCTTTTGCAACATCTTCACCCGCATAAGAAGCCCCATGAAACACGATATCACGACCATATGCATTATCATTGATTCCATGCTCTAAGCCACGAATACGTAGTGATCTGCCATGCTTTCCATCATACACATCTGATGTAACAAATACACCTAAACTTGATTTTAAACTATGTGGATCATTGGAAAACGAAGTTGCATTTTCTTGACCACTATTCTTTCCATGCGCAACCCAAGTATTAAATAAAACTTTGTGATTTTTTACATCAACAACCCAGAGACGGCGTTCGCTGGATGGTTTTGAATAATCAATAATAGTTAAAAGTTGTTTATCATCTAACCCTTGCTCTCGTGCTTTTTCATAAGCCGTTAAGCCTACTTTCAATACTGTTGGGTTTAGATTATCTGCTTGAGCATTAATCTTTTTAGTTTCGATTTCTAACCATCGTTTAGAACCAACTGGCGCATCCGTTAAGAATGAGTCGGAAAAAAATGAAAATGGTCCCCAACCTACGACACTTAAAAATGCAAAAATAAATAATAAATCTTTCTTTTTCATATATTATTCACTCTGTTGTTAAACATAGAAAGGATCTTGCAATGCTTACTTTGATAGTCCTGAATGTAGCTGGAATCTCAATTGTCCCCTTGTGACAATCACCAAACTACAATAGATCACATATTAGACAATATGAGTTATCGTGTCAAATAATTACCGTGTATGTGTGTAATGTATTAAGAAATAGCGATATTTTGCGTAAAATAATGCTTAACGCAAGGTTAAAACAAAATTAAAGATTGCTTAATTGAAGATCATGTCACGCTAATAATTGATTCAACAAAGCAGCTAAGCGATAACCCGCTAAAGCAATTTTTTGTTTCACTATTTGCTGTCCTGTTGAAATATATTCAATATTCGGATATTGATTTTCTGAAGTGTTATACACAAATGTTGTAGAAAGTTTCATGCCTTCGACGGCCCAATCTTGTGGATTGAGATCATTAATCTCTTCCCCAAAAAACTGTGGTGAATATAAAGTAGTGATTTCATCTTCCAAGCGATTCATATTTTCTGCATTCAATTCACCATCAAATAAACCTAATCCATCATCCCAAATGTGATGTAAATTTGTTGTTTGTGTTCTTTTAACGGGTAATTTGATAACAAATAAATTGCCCCCTCGATCGCCATCTGGATGTGCTGCGGTGATACGTGAAACAGTATGTAATGGTTGATGAATATCACCTACCAGATGGACTAAAAATGCGATGAAACGTGCACGTTCAAAGGAATTGGCTTTATTATTTTTTACCACAGGTTCAATTTCACCAATTGCCCATACGACATTATCGGTATCATTAATATTTTTAACGGGTGTATTATCATCACTAAACGCATTATTAATATAATGCCAATGCGTAAAGCTTTCGATTTTTTGAGCGCGTAATTCATCCGGCCAAGATGCAATTTGTGTAAAATTAATTATCTTAGGGTATTCATATGCTAAGTCCTGTACTATTTTATCGACTTTCGTGCGCACATCGGGTTTTAATTGGTCATAAGCAATTCTTGCAACGAGTATATGCCCTACTGCGTTCCAAGCATGGCAGGTGAGAGGAAAAAAAATTCCTAGTAGAAAAGAAACACTTAATGCAAATAAAGATTTTTGCATATCTATCTCTACAAAATATTGTACGCTAGTTTAATATTTGTCAGAAAAATTTGCAACCAAAATATGATTGCCTAAATATAAAATGATGGGTAGGCTTAGACAACACATAATGCATAGAGCATAACATATGAATTTTAAAAATTTGTTTCGCGTTAAGCCGTTACAGCAACATTCTGCGCATACAGAATTACAACGCTGTCTGACTGCCACTGATCTGACTATATTGGGTATTGGTGCCATTATTGGCGCCGGTATCTTTGTCTTAACAGGTATTGCTGCTGCTACTCAAGCAGGCCCTGGAATTATTTTTTCCTATTTATTAGCCAGCGTCGCCTGTGTTTTTAGTGCGCTTGCATACGCTGAACTTGCATCCAGCGTGGGAGGCTGCGGGAGTGCCTATGGCTACGCATTCGCAGGCATTGGTGAATTGATAGCGTGGATCATTGGTTGGGACCTATTGTTAGAGTACGGAATGGATGCGGTGACCGTTTCAATAGGATGGGCCGGATATATGCAAAACACCTTGCAAGCGATTGGCCTTACTCTACCAAAATCACTTGTAACGGATCCTTTTCAGGGGGGAATCATAAACCTTCCTGCTGTTATGATTATTTTCTTACTCGCCTATATTCTCTCTATTGGTGTAAAAGAAAGTGCACGATTTAATAAAATTATTGTCTATATCAAACTAACTGTGATCGCTCTTTTTATTGGCATTGGTGCGTTTTATTTTAATCCAGATAACTGGAAACCTTTCCTACCCTTTGGCATGCAAGGTATTGTCAACGGCGCTGGTTTAATTTTCTTTGCCTACATTGGTTTTGATGCTGTTTCAACAGCTGCAGAAGAAACGAAACGCCCTCATCGCGATTTACCCATTGGCATTATAGCTTCTTTAATCATTTGCACTGTTATTTATATTATGGTGTCAGGGATCTTAACAGGAATTATGTATTACCCTGAGCTCAACATCAGCTCGCCTGTAGCAACCGCTTTAATACATCTTGGTTATCGTTTTGCAGGTGAAATTGTAGCGATTGGCGCTATTGCAGGTTTAACCACTGCCATTTTAGCGATGTATTATGGTTTTACGCGTATTTATTTAGCCATGGCACGTGATGGGTTGTTACCCAAATTATTCGTTAAAATTCACCCAACAAGCCGCTCGCCACGTCAGCTTGTTTGGTTTGTCGGTGGCATGATGGCAATAGTCGCAGGTTTTTTTCCGATTAACCAAATTGCAAACCTGGTCAATATTGGCACCTTAGCTGCGTTTGCCGCAGTATGTGGCAGCGTGATTATCATGCGTTTCACTCAACCAAATTTAGTAAGACCGTTTAAAACACCTTTTAGCCCGATTGTGCCCACTATCGGAATTGTCTTATGTTTTTATCTCATGAGTAGCTTGCCTAACATCACGTGGATGAGTTTTGGTATTTGGACATCGTTAGGATTACTGATTTATTTTAGTTATGGTCGTTTTAATAGCGTGGCGAAAAATGCTTATTCATAACCTATCGCTTCAGTAATTTTACCGCGGAAAATATAATAAGCATACGAAGTGTATCCAAGCAAAAGCGGTAATAAAATCACTGCACCAATCAACATAAATAATAACGATGAGTCAGGTGCTGCTGCATCCCAAATAGTAATCACGCGTGGAATTAAATAAGGCCAAGTACTAATTCCAAATCCCGTATAGCCACAAAGAAAAATACCCACTGATAACCAAAACAACATGTATTCGCGTCGCTTATAAAGACAATAAAAACTAAACAGAATGAGACATCCAGTCGAGAAAGGTAAAATAGCAAGATTATACATATAAGCAGGATTAAACCAGATATGCGCGATGACGGGATCTACAAACGGGGTCCATATACTGACGATCATTAAACCCATTGAAACAGCCCACAAACAAATATAAGCAACATCATACATTTTTTGTTGTAATTCTCCGGTTGTCTTCGCGATCACCCAGGTTGCAGCTAATAAAGAATAGCCAAAAATTAATGAAACACTACAAGTTAAATTGAATGGTGAAAATAATTGATACGCTAAAGTAGATTGACCTTGAACAATACTATATCCCTTTACAAAAGTGCCTAATACCAAGCCTTGGCAAAATGTCGCAATCGTAGAGCTTAAGAAGAATAATGTATCCCAGAATCGTAATGCTTGTTTTGCTTTTAATCGAAATTCGAAAGTAATGCCGCGAAATAATAACGCCAAGATCATCAGAAAAATAGGCAAATATAAAGCTGGCAGTAACAAACTAAACGCCAGTGGAAATGCTCCATACAACGATGCCCCACCCAGTACTAGCCAAGTTTGATTACCATCCCATACAGGTAAAATAGTACTGATCATCACATCACGATCCTGTTGCTTTTTAAATAACGCAAACAAAATGCCTACACCCAAATCGAAGCCATCCAGCAAAACATACATAAAAATACAAAAACCAATAATTAAATACCAAGCAGTTGAAAGTAATTCCATATCTCTTCACTTCTTTGTTGTTTTACCTATAGCAGGCGACATGTAGAAAAACGTTTCGTCCAGATGTTTTGGTGTTGCTTCCGGTCCAGTTAAAATAATTTTATATAAGTAATGAAAATAAAAATACCCAAAAATCACTCCATAGACTAATACAATGACAATGAGTGATGTCAGCACTTGATACAACGCAATAGGTGAATGCGCCGCAATGGTTTTGATATAGTGATACACAATCCAGGGTTGCCGGCCAAATTCCGCAGTAAACCAACCCGTAATAATACAGATAAACCCAAGTGGTGCCGAAAGAATGCACGATTTTAAAAACCACGTAGTTTCATATAATGTTTTTTTCATACGTAATACTAAACCGATTACTGCGATGCCTAATATCAGCAATCCAAAACCAACCATGATACGAAAACTCCAGAATACCACCGCTACATTGGGTCGTTCACTGTTCGCAACGGATTTCAAACCAATTAATTCGCCATCTAATTCATGTGTATTAAGCAAAGAAGCGAGCTTTGGAATGCTAATAACAAAATCATTTTTCTCTGCAGATTGATCAGGCCAAGCAAAAAGTAATAGCGGTGCGCCTTTCTGTGTTTCCCAAACACCTTCCATTGCAGCTGTTTTGAGTGGTTGATACTGATGAACTCTCAGGCCTACTGTATCTCCTATTAAAATTTGGATAGGCATAATAATCAATAATGCCCACATGACAAATGAAAAACAGGTTTGTGAAAATGCGATATATTTATTTTGCAAAAGATAATAAGCAGAAATGGCCCCAATAACAAGGAACGACGAAGCATACGTTGCCAATAACATATGAAAATAACGCGGCAAAAATACGGGATTCAAAATAACATCAAACCAACTGACCACAGTAAATATGTTATTTTTATAGTTTACTCCTGCGGGTGATTGCATCCATGAATTAGCTGACATAATCCAGAAAGCAGAAAGGGTCACACCAATTAAAGCAAGCAATGTTGCAATATAATGTAATCGAGGACTCACACGATTCCAACCAAAAAACATAACGCCAAGAAATCCTGCTTCAATAAAAAATGCAGTCAGTACTTCATAAGTAAATAAAACACCTAACACCCTTCCAACGGCATGAGTAAAGCCAGACCAATTGGTGCCTAGCTGAAACTCCATGACTACCCCTGACACGATTCCCATCCCAAAAGTCAGTGCTAGCACCTTCGTCCAGAACTTACAGATAGTTAAATAATGCGGGTTACGTGTTTTGAGCCATACCCCTTCCAATATTGCAATAAAGGTAACAAGGCCAATACTAAAAGCGGGAAATAAAATATGAAAACTAATGGTAAAACCAAATTGAATACGCGACAGTATTTCCAGTGACATAACTACACCTACTTCAGGTAAACTTATGCTTGGGTTTTTTTCTTAATTGGCAAATAAATTAAATAACCGGCACCAATGCCGATCAGAACAAAGAAAGCACGCCCCACAAGCTGTGCTCCTAAGATAATCTCTAATAAATGAAAATGAAATATCCCGTAAAAACCACAGTCAATACCACCAATAATAACCAAGATCCATGCGATCCATCCTAAAAATCCTAAGTTCTGCATCAGCGCTTCCTTTTGGTGATGATAGATGAGAAATAGAATAGCATATCTTAGAGTCTGTAGTCATATTGTTAATTTATAACTTATATCCATGATGCTGCAACAGTTTTAAAAAATTCTTACCCTCTTCGCTGTAATCTTCGTAACAATACGTTTGCACATAATTTTGTAAAATAAACGCATAGTGAGAACTCATCAACACAGACAAAATCAATTCTGCACGATCATGATCTGCTGGGCTATTGCCACCACAACTTTGAAAAAGAATCGCTGCTAATATTTCTGCTTTACATGCTTTTCTGATCTGATCCGCATCAAGAAAACTTTGCACGCAAAATTGTAACGAACGATCGCGATGAAATTCACGCCATTGATGATAAAAATTTAATGCTAAGCTTTTATAACGTGGAATATTTTCATGAAAATTTTCATCTTGCCAAAACAACAGAAAAAAAAGCGCTGGAATGCACGCTTCTACATTTGCCCATGAACAATTGCCGCTGATTTGTGCCGCGATTTTTAATTCCGTAATAGGTTGTAACTTTAACACATCAGGAATATCGTGATTAACAAAATCATCTGAATGTTTTTCATAAAGTAATTGTTGAATAAAACGATCATTTAGCGCCAGGGGATGCCCTAGCTGGTAAATAACAATATTGTCATACAAGCGACTATCCTCACGGCGATCACATTTTACTAACATGTCTCCCATCTTGATAAAAGTAATAGCATGCCCTTCGTATCCCATTGGAATAATTAACGGTTCTTGTCGAATTAAAGATTGAATGTTAGTTTGATGTTTTGCAATGTTCACTCGATATTGCTGATATTGCATTAACTGTGCTGCACGCGCAATGACATCAATAATAACTTGCGTTAAATTCACATAACGGCGTAATTGTCTTCCCGCAAAATGATTTTTAAATTGCGCTAAAGATTCCCCAATGATTGCGAGACTTGTTTCAAGAAAAAAACCTTCGAAATCCACTTCCACAAACTGATTTTTGGGATCAACAATATTGGCAACCCCTACTAATTCAAACATGTGTCCTAATAATTTAGTATTAATGTAATCCTGCGAAAAATTAAGATCAGCGCCCTGTTGCAATAAGATTTTTTTTAATTTGTCTTGTTGGCGCAATAACGGCATCACTAATATCGGTTGACCCGCTAAATTATAAGCATTAGGATCCGCACTATTTTGTAATAACAGCTCGCATAATCGAAGATTATTATTTTCTGCCGCCCAATGCAGAGCCGTGCTACCTAACATATCTTGTTGATTTACTGCGGCACCGTGATGAAGTAAAAGCTTAGCAATGGTTATATTATCCGCGATCGCCGCTTCAATGAGTGGAGTAAATCCATATTCATCTATCTGATTGACATCAACTCCTGATTGCAGCATTGCTTTCACTGCATCAACTTGTTCTTCTATGATAGCATCCGCAAATGAAAACATAGTTTAATAGGGCCGTGGTTTAGGGTTAAAACGCGGAACATGCTGATGACGATGCTGCAATTCATGCTGATGCTGTAATTCATTTCTGGGTTCTGGATTAGTTTCAGCTACGTTTTCTGTAGGTAATAGGGTTACTTGCCGATCTATGCCGCTAAATTGGGCTTTCTGACTGATTGGATGTTGTTTGTAAGGCGAATATCTTCCGGCACTCACGCCCGCACGGAAAGCACCACCTGCCTCATAACGAGTAGTCAGATTAAGACGGCCTTCTTTCATTGCCTGGCGTTCTTTGCGAGTGGCTTTTTGTTTATTAACGAGCGTCTTATGCAATTCTTTATGCACAAGCAATAAACGATCTATTTCAGCAGGAGGCAGCAAATCATCACGGGATTGAACCGACATCGCATCTTTAAAGCGAAATTCTATTGCACTCCCTGCCCCGCCTTGACCGCTTTCCCCGCTTTGATCATCTTTCTCGTGATTTACGTTCTTTTTATCATTCTTCGACATAATAGATTGCCTGTTTTCTTGATCTCTCTTATATTCATTATACAACGCGCTAGATGAATTACAATTTGCTTTATATGGCGGCTTATATCATAATCTTGGCTTCATAATTCAAAGGAGTTTGATTATGTTACGCAGATTAACCGGTTTATTTTATAATGCTGCCTCTACAGACACAAAAAAAACAAATGATCCCGAAACCCCAATGCCATCCTCTATGCCAACACATATAGAATTAAAAGAAGAACCTGAAATTATTCATATGCAGGATATGGGGAAAGTAGAGGAGCCACGGTCCTTGACAAGCCTTAACAGCGACGATGAAGAGAAACCATCAGAAGAAATGAAAAAAGCTGTCACTGCGCCACAAGGTACAGATCAGATAGTCAAAGAAATACTCGATGAAATTGTCGAGACAACTGTAAAAAATACTATATCCCCTATCCCACCTGAAACAAAAACCGATGTTATGACAGCGATCACACCGGATACTGCAACCACGACAACTCGTACCCATATGGCACCATTCGAGATAAACAGTGAGCTCTCTGGAGGAGTAGTCACACCACCTTCATCTCGTAACCCAGCAACGTATTCCAAGAGAACGTTTGCTGAGCAAATGAAATATTTCCTTTGTTGTTGTAAGCACAAAGAACCACAGAATAATATTCAAGCAATGCCAGAGAATATTCTTCACACAATGAAAGTAAGATAATATACAGGTATTCCAGCTGAAGAGGGTATCACTTTCTTCAGCTGGAACCACGACTTTTTATGCTAACAACTCCGTTTGCAAATAATCCGGCACAACACAAGGCCAATGATATTTTTCCTCAATTTTTTCTTTTAATGCTTGCGCCGCATCAGGTTCGCCATGTGTAATAAATACTTTGCGTGGATGATGATTAAAATGACTTAGCCATTGCAAAATTTCTTCATAATCTGCGTGCGCAGACATGTTACTCAAGACTTGCACTTCTGCACACACTGGAATCGTTTCGCCGAAGATTTTAATGAAGTCCTTACCATTAATAATATCTGCACCTCGTGTACCCGCTGCTTGATAACCCGCAAATACAATCGTGTTTTTCGGATCCGGAGCAAATACACGAATATGATGCAACACTCGTCCACCTTCTAACATACCACTGGCTGAAATAATAATTTTCGGTTTAGTTTCTAAATCGATTGCCTGTGATTCTTCTCGCGTATTGATGTACGTTGCAATTTCACAAACCTTGCTAGATAAATCCGCACTAAGACGATGCAAATCCGTATTTTTACGAAAAATATCCGTTGCGTCTTTCGCCATGGGACTATCTAAATAAATCGGTAAATCAGGAATGCGCTTAGACATTTTTAATTGATACATGAAATATAATAAATGTTGTGCACGACCCACAGCAAAAGCCGGGATCACAATTGTACCGCCTCGCTCTGCGGTACGATTAATAATATCGCACACCTCATCTAATGGATTGACTTTTTTGTGTAATCGATCTCCATACGTTGATTCAAGCACCAAATAATCTGCTGCTTGCATTACTGCAGGTTGATACATAATAGGATCATGTGGCCGCCCTAAATCTCCGGAAAAAAGTACCGTAGTACCTCGCGATTTCACTTGCACGAAAGATGCACCTAAAATGTGGCCTGCTGGAATGAGTGTAAGATGTGTTTCTTCAGCTATTTTATAATTTTTTCTAAATTCGAGCGCACGCAATTGCTTTAATGATTGTTCTGCATCTACGCGCGTATAAAGGGGTATTGCAGGTTTATGCTTGCTAAGACCATGCTTATTTAAAAACTTGGCTTCTTCTTCCTGTAAATATCCACTATCTGGCAATAATATCGCGCATAGTTCTTTGGTAGCAGTAGAACAATACACCTTGCCGGTAAAACCATTTTTCATCAAGACAGGTAAATAACCGCTATGATCAATATGCGCATGCGTTAAAACAACTGTATCAATTAAATGTGGCTCAACAGGAAATTTCCCCCAATTACGCTGACGCAGTTCTTTTAATCCTTGAAACAACCCACAATCAATTAAAAATTTTTTATTATCGATGCTCAACAAAAATTTTGAACCTGTGACAGTCTGGGTGGCGCCTAAAAATGTTAATCGCATTATTTTTCCTTCGAAAGTTCCTCTTGTAATTGTGGTAGTAATTTAAATAAATCTCCTACCAATCCATAATCTGCTACTTGAAAAATAGGTGCGTCCGGATCACTATTAATCGCCACGATCACTTTACTGTCTTTCATACCAGCTAAATGTTGAATTGCCCCTGAAATGCCAATTGCAATATAAAGATCAGGTGCAACCACTTTCCCTGTTTGTCCTACTTGATAATCATTAGGAGCAAAACCCGCATCCACTGCTGCACGCGATGCTCCCACTGCAGCGCCTATACTATCTGCAAATGATTCCAGTAATTTAAAATTCTCTGCACTTTTCAAACCACGCCCCCCAGAAACAACGATGCGCGCTGCTGTTAACTCAGGCCGTTCTGACACTGTTAATTGTTGACTCACAAAGTCAGTTAACGTATTTGGAATAACGGTGTTGATGTTTTCTGTAATGACTTGACGATTTTCCGCAGGCGCTGCTGCTGCAAACGCAGTGGTTCGTATAGTTAATATTTTTATTGTATCTTCACTGCGCACTGTTGCCAATGCATTACCTGCATAAATAGGTCGTTCAAACGTATCACTTGAGATTATTTTTACGACGTCTGAAATCATGGCCATATCAAGTAAAGCTGCTGTGCGCGGCAAGATATTTTTTCCATAAGTTGTTGCTGCTGTGAGAATAACATCATGTTGCTTACCCACTTCCGCAAGAAGTGGTGCGATATTTTCTGCAAGCTGATGTTGATACTCTTTAGCATCGGCAACTAAAATGCGCTGAATATAAGGCAATGTATGCGCTTCTTGCGTTACCTTGTCACACTGATATCCCACAAGCAAAAAATCAATCTGATCGCCTAATTGTTTTGCGGCTGTTAACGTATGCAAGTTACTTGATTTTAATATATTGTTATCGTGTTCAGCGATAAGTAAGATTTTCATGCGATCACCCGCGCTTCACGGCGTAATTTTTCTACTAATTCTGTGACGCTTCCTACTTTAATGCCCATGCGGCGTTTTTCTGGAGCCGTCACCTTTAACGTTTGTAATCGTGGTTTGCTATCTACATTTAATTCTGCAACCGGAATAATTGTAATGGATTTACGTTTTGCCTGAACAATATTAGGTAAAGAAAGATAACGCGGCTCATTGAGACGTAAATCAGTCGTAATCACAGCAGGTAATGTTAATCGTAATGTTTCAAGTCCACCGTCAATTTCACGTGTAACTTCTGCGTGGTTTCCCTGTACCACCACCTTAGAAGCAAAAGTTGCTTGCGGCCAATTTAATAATCCCGCCAACATTTGTCCGACCTGATTATTGTCACTATCAATTGCTTGTTTGCCTAAAATAATGAGTCGAGCCGCTTCTTGTTGTGCTAATGCTTGCAAAATTTTTGCTGCGGCAAGAGGTTGAATGTCTTGGTCAGTTTCAATCAGAATTGCACGATCAACACCCATCGCTAATGCCGTACGTAATGTTTCTTGGCATTGATTCACACCAATAGATACGGCAATGACTTCTTGCGCGATTCCTTGTTCTTTTAATCGTACTGCTTCTTCAACTGCAATTTCATCAAATGGATTAATCGACATTTTCAGATGAGTGGTGTCAACTCCACTGCCATCGGGCTTTACCCGAATATGTGCAGCATAATCTACCACCCTTTTTACTGCTACCAACATTCTCACCGCTTACTCCTTTTCAACTTGCGCTCGAATCACATTAAAATGTAGTATCCACGATTCAAGATTTTTTTAAAAGGATTCCATGCGATGGAAATAAAAAATTGTGCAGTTATTGTCAGCGGTGGTGCATCAGGGATGGGAGCGGCAACAGCACGCTTGTTCAGTTCGTTAGGTGCAAAAGTTGCGCTATTGGATCTTAATTCTGCGGCCGCTGAAAAAACGGCAAAAGAAATACATGGTTTAGCCATCGCTTGTGATGTCACCCGTGCAGAAAGCGTTACAACAGCCGTACAGCAAGCACAAACAGCGCATGGGGCTGCGCGTATTTGCGTGAATTGCGCAGGCATCGTACAAAGTAAACGTATGGTTGGCAAAGAAGGGCCTCTACCCCTTGAAGAATTTGAACGCATTATTAAAGTCAATTTAATTGGCACATTTAATCTCATGCGCATTGTTGCAGCACACATGATTCCACTAGAACCGTTAGGTAAATCACAGGAACGCGGCGTTATTATCAATACAGCATCCGTTGCTGCTTTTGAAGGACAAATCGGACAAACAGCCTATAGTGCATCTAAAGGTGGTGTAGTCAGTTTAACTCTGCCTGCCGCGCGTGAATTAGCTCAATTTGGTATTCGAGTCATGACCATTGCGCCTGGTTTAGTAGATACACCTATGTTTGATAATCTGCCATCTGAAGCACGCGCAGCATTAGCCCAAATGGTGCCTTTTCCTAAACGGCTCGCCGATCCTTCCGAATATGCTAAATTAGCGCTCCATATAGTCGAAAATGAAATGCTAAATGGAGAAATCATTCGTCTTGATGGCGCTTTGCGTATGCAGCCGAAATAAGTCACAACCTATTTTACGCTTTAATGATATGGTGTTAAAATAATTGATCGACATTAAAAAATGACTTGCGCTTATGTCAATCGTTTCTAAATTGAAACAGTTTGTAATTGGTGACCCGCTTAATCCTTTCAATCCAAATACCTTACGGCATGTATCGCTTGTTGCTTTTCTTGCCTGGGTCGGACTCGGAGCTGACGGTTTATCTTCTTCTTGTTATGGTCCAGAAGAAGCATTTATCGCGCTTGGCACTCACCATCATCTCGCACTCTATATCGCACTGGCTACTGCTGTTACCGTTTTTATTATCTCCCTGGGATACAATCAGGTTATAGAATTATTTCCAAGCGGCGGAGGTGGTTACAAGGTTGCAACACAATTACTTGGATCTCACATTGGACTGATTTCCGGCGCAGCGCTTATTGTGGATTACATACTCACAATCGCTGTATCCATCGCAAGTGGAACAGATGCCCTTTTTAGCACATTACCTGCTTCCTTCTTGCCTTATAAATTATTAGCAGAAGCCTTATTTATTATTTTACTTCTGATTGTTAATTTGCGCGGTATGAAAGAATCCATTCAATTGTTATTACCTATTTTTTTAGGATTCGTCATTATCCATTTTTCTTTGATTGTGTATGGCATCATTGCGCATCGTCACGGACTGACTGGTATTATCCCTCATACTGTAGAAGACACAAAAAGCCTTGCTGCAGCCATCGGCTGGATTCCGTTACTTGCTATCATGCTGCATGCCTATTCATTGGGAAGTGGAACATATACAGGCCTTGAAGCCATATCAAATAATGTGAATCGCCTAAGTGAACCACGTGTGAGAACAGGCAAATGGGCAATGTTATATAGTGCTATTTCCTTAAGTTTTACAGCGGCAGGTATTATCTTGCTCTATCTGTTGTGGAATGCTTCGCCTGTGCATGGGAAAACATTAAATGCGGTTGTCTTTCATTCCATCTTAGGAGATTCCACCGCTGGTAAAATAACGTTATTCATTACATTAGCATCAGAAACAGGACTGTTATTTGTCGCAGCCAATGCCGGTTTTTTAGCAGGACCTAATGTTCTAGCTAATATGGCTGTAGATAGCTGGGTACCTAATCGCTTTCGGCATCTTTCAACTCGTCTGGTTGTTCAAAATGGCTTAATTTTATTTGGCATTTCGGCATTAATTATTTTGCTTTGGTGTCAAGGTCATGTTTCTTTGCTTGTTATTTTGTATAGTATTAATGTATTTATTACTTTTTCACTTTCATTACTGGGATTATGTGTTTATTGGGGCAAACAGCATGGTAGAGGTTCACCTCGATGGAAAATGCGTTTAGCATTTTCTATTTTTGCATTTTTAATTACTTCCAGCATCTTATGCGTCACCTTAGCAACAAAATTTGAATCAGGCGGTTGGATCACTATTGTCATTACCTGCACAGTCATTGGATTCTGTTTATTAATTAAAAAACATTATAACAGCATCAATAAAAAATTAATTGAGCTAGACACTCAATTAAAACAACCCATTACTGAAAAATTTTCACCTATCGCGCCGGATCCACATCAACCTACTGCGGTTATTTTTGTTGGAAAAAGCTTGGGGGTTGGAATGCATACATTGCTTGGCGTGTTACGCACGTTCCCTCGTTATTTTAAAAACTTTATTTTTGTAAGCGTAGGTGTGGTCGATGTAGAAAGTTTTAGCGCTAGTACTTCACTAGAAAAAATGCAGCGAGAAGTCAATGAAACACTCGACTATTTTGTTAATTATTGTCAACAATATGGTATCGCTGCAGAAAGTTATGCTGCATTTGGTACTGATACAGTAGAAAAATTAACAGATCTCGCAGAAAAAATCGGCGAAAAATATTCAAATTGTATCTTTTTCTCTAGCAAGTTAATTTTTGAACATGATAACTGGATCACCCGAATTTTACACAATGAAACACCCACCACGTTACAACGCTTCTTGCATTTACAAGGCAAAGAGTTAATGATTTTACCCATGAAAATATAGGGTGACATTTCATTCTTCTGCTTGCTGGCGCACATCTGCAATAATGCCCAAACAGGAAATAAATCCTATCGTTGCAGGCAAAGCCAACGTCACCAAAAAATTATTGGGTTCAAATCCAAAAATAGTCAAAACAAATGTTTGTATTAGCCAAACCAATAAGCTAACTAAAAGCAGAAAAACAATACATGCTAGCCAATAGAGTATAGCTGGAATATTTTTTTTGAAGAATTCAGGATTTCGAATAGCGTTGGGGAATTCTTCCACTAACCAGACAACAGCAGACTTTCTTAAGTGTGGCCGATCAAATAAATCAACTAATACATAATAACCATCAAGTTCTTGTAATGGATTTAACATACGAAATGCACTCAGATAAGTAAATAATGCAAATAACCACAAAAATACTTGGATATATCCAATAGGAATTAAAAAAATAAACAAAGAAAAAACACCCGCAACTAATACATCTGCAAAAACACCTGCAAGATTTACGAAAATACGTGGCGCACGACGCGGATCTAACCACATATCAGACGTATCAATAAACGCAACAGGAGTAACCCACTGCCAACCTACGCCCATATAATGCACTTCATGTCCATACGATTTAATCGCTAACGCATGCCCTAACTCATGCAACGCAACTGATAGTAATGTGAAAGGAATAAATAAAATAATAAGAGCCCAACTATGATGTATTGTTCTAAACAATTCAATAATCTGACTGGTCGATAATGCAAATGCTAAAAAACCCAACACAATAATACATGCCATAATGATCTTGCTTATTTTATTAAACAGTAAAAATGCGCCTTTATGGTAAAATTGGGTTAACCAGATATCCGCATCACCAATGACAATACGTGTTTGTAAAAGATGCTTCACTTTCAGCATTACTCTCTTCCAGATAGGTTGTTTCTGCTGATATGCTCCATCATCTATTTTTATATTAGTAACAAATCCTGCTTTTGCAAACTTTGAAATTAAGGCAGCAACAACATCCGGTGCAAAGACATTGTATTCATCAGTTAATGCCATAGTAATTTCTTGCATGGTTTGTTGGCCATTCATTTGTTGCCAAATAAACCATCCTTCTTCGGATAATTTAAAATAACTTCCATTATCCGGATTTTTTAAAATAACGACTGTTTGTTGATCAGTAGTCGTAAATTGATGTGCTTCTACATGCGAATTTTGCAATGGTCTGCTGCGATCAACCATTAATGTCATAAAAGTACGTGCAATATTTTTTTCTGATTCAAGCAATTCAAGTAAATATTGATAATCCAATTTAAATAAATCACAATCACTTAATGCACGTGCAGTCGCATTGCGTGTAGCACGAGTAATCAGGGTTGCTTCACCAAATACAGCAGGTGCTTGCAAAACAGCTAATTGATGCGGAAGTTCATCTATCTGTTTAGTAAAAATCTCTACCTGTCCAGAACGAATCAAATAACAACAATCGCCCACATCCCCTTCTTCAAAAATAACCGTTCCTGGAGGAACATAAATTTCTTCTACTTGATTTGACAACCACATTAACCGTTCGTGAGATAATTGACTAAATGGTAAAGATTGTTTGATCAATTGTGCTCGCAAGATTTGTCCCGAACATGCATAGATTGCGGATTGTAATGGTGGATGTTGATGAAAAAAATCATGTAACCTTTTTAAATCTAGACATAATACCAACACATTTGAAAGCGCTATCACTGTAGCAGTACGCTTTCCTGTGGTCGAAAAAAAACCACTGTCATTTAAGCCGATGGATTCACCTGCATTTAATATCGCTAAGGGAACTTTATCTATTTTTTCTGCTTGATTAGAGGTAATTTTTATCTTACGTGATTTAGGAATCAATCGTACAACTTCAGCTTGTCCTTGAACAAGAATATACACACTATCAATAAGCGTATTTTCTTCGACAATTTTTTCGCCGACAGCATAACAAACCTCCGCCATGCATTCTGCAAGCTCTTGACTTTCTTCCGGTGAGAGCATTGCAAAACAAGGCAGCATTGTAATCAACCGTTGGCGCTGCATCCTATTAATCGTTTTGCCTGCTAAATTCTCCGGCATTGTGTAATTCCTCTTTAGCCTTTAGTATATACTGGAACTTATAAATGGAAAATAAGATGGATACTTTACAAGACGTTTTTGATAAATGGGCAACAGACCTCCATTTCAAAAAAAAATTCAAAGAAAATCCGCAACAAGCATTAAAAATGGCTGGTATTAAGCTAAGCGATGATGATCTGCAAAAAATTCTTGCAACCATTAGTAAACAAGAAGAATTAGAAAAGAAAATTAATCGATAATATGACGACAGGCTCTTTAGCTGAAGGAGAAAAATTAACGTGCCAAAAGATTCTATTGTCATTGCAAGCATTGCTCGTACCCCGCAAGGAAACTTATTAGGTGTGCTAAAAGATGTATCCAGCATTCAACTGGGTGCTACTGCAATTAAAGCAGCCATCGAACGTGCTAGTCTTAATCCAAACGATATTGCCGAAGTCATGATGGGCTGTGTATTACCGGCGG